>Ga0182030_10000323_pt1 | contig 85453 bp, 51 predicted proteins | sample 812S3MmetaG_FD_121299 | JGI IMG/M metagenome (GOLD analysis project Ga0182030, IMG submission 121299) | Permafrost microbial communities from Stordalen Mire, Sweden - 812S3M metaG (Illumina Assembly) | ecosystem: Environmental > Terrestrial > Soil > Wetlands > Permafrost | place: Sweden... | reverse complement strand
CTTGCAAAGGCTCGGGCTGAAGCTGCCCGCGGTACCGGAATTCGCGCCGATGTAGTGGAAACTTCGCCCCATCGGCGCTGAAAGAAAAGGACTTTTCGCACAAACTGCGGAAGTTGGGTTAGCCGTGTGCGGAGATGAACGTGGTGCTGGCCGACGAGTTTCGCGACGGCAATGTGCCTGCGACGATGGACCCGCTCTCTGTGGCCAAGCGTTCCTTCGCTGCGTTGCCGGAGACCGTTTCGACTTACTTCTTTCGCGGAGATCCGGCGTGCCACGGGTGTAACCTGATCGATTGGCTTCGAGATGAGGACCGGGCCGATGGGCCGCGCGGCCCAATAGGATTCGCAATAAGTGCATCGCCTTCGCCCTTGCTTATCGCCGGATTTTCTCCACCTTCTTTGTGTAAGGCTCGGCAGAATTGAGTCCAGATGCGCGTCTTCGCCACTTCCCGCACCAAGCCCAGCCCAGCAGCCGAGTCGCCGACGCCCCGAAGCGCCCGCTCATCGATAATTTGCACCCCCAGACTCATCTTCTACAGTTTGGGCATGTCGAGTGCTTGTAAGCTGTTGTAGTTCGGCGCAGACGGAGAGAAAGGGTGTCACTACGCCATTTTCAAAAATGCAACGTGCTGAGAATCAATCACTTCCGAAACTATGGTGTCGAAGATGAGCGAAGGAGTAATTACAAGTTCGATCGCTGGCCGCGCTATCGTCCACCGAACTGAATTGCGATCGGCTCGACTTCAGATGGATGAAGTTCGCAATGCGGCGTTCTTTATGCGAACTCCCGGCATTCTGAATCTCCGCATGCTTCTGTGATTTGAGCCATGCAAGAAATCTTCCAATTGGGCTAGGATTCCAGCGTGAGCATTCTTCCGATTTCCGTTCTCATGAATCAGCCCCCGCTCGACCATGAGGGGTTTTCCGCGCACCGCGAGTTGGAAGCCCGCCTCAAAGGGACCGTCAGCGGCGATGTCCTGTTCGACCTTGGCTCGCGCGCTCTGTATGCGGCCGACTCGTCGAATTACCGCCAGATACCGGTCGGCGTGGTGAATCCGCGCGACGCCGCCGACGTTGAAGCTGCGCTGGCTGCGTGCCGCGCAACTGGAGCTGCCGTGCTGCCGCGTGGCGCGGGGACCAGCCTCGCAGGGCAGTGCGCCAATGTTGCGGTTGTTTTCGACTATTCGCGCTATATGAATGGGCTGGTTTCGATTGATCCCGTTGCCAAGCTGGCGATTGTCGAGCCGGGCATTGTTCTGGATCGGGTGCGCGAGGCGGCCGAGGTTCACCACCTGACTTATGCGCCGGACCCGGCGACGCACAGCCGCTGCACTTTGGGCGGCATGATCGGCAACAACAGTTGCGGTGTTCATGGGTTGCTGGGCGGCAAAGTGGTGGACAACGTGGAGCGGATGGACATTGTGCTCTACGACGGGACGCGGATGACCGTGGGCCGGACCAGTGAGGATGAAATTGAAGAGCTGATTCTCGGCGGCGGGCGCGTGGGTGAGATTTATGCGCGGCTGAGGCAATTGCGGGATCGATATGCGGGGCTGATTCGCGAGAGATTCCCACGGATTCCGCGGCGCGTGTCCGGATTCAATCTCGATGAACTGCTGCCGGAGAGTGGATTCAACCTGGCGCGCGCTCTGGTGGGATCGGAGGGCACATGCGCCACGGTTCTCTCCGCAACTTTGAATCTGACTTCGAGTCCGCCTTATCGGGTGCTTACGGCGCTGGCATTCGACGATCCGTTTCTGGCTGCCGATGTGGTTCCGCGCGTGCTGGAGTTTGGACCTATTGGCCTGGAGGGATTCGACGGGCTGCTTGTCGAATTCATGCTGCGCAAAAACCTGGCCGTCAATGATGTGAAGCTGCTGCCGCCGGGCGGTGGTTTCCTTCTTGTCGAGATGGGCGCGTGGAGCGCGGAAGAAGCCGAGAGCAAGGCGGAGGCGCTGGCCGCGGCGGCCGAGAGCTGGCCGGAGGCGCCAAGGGCGCGGATTTATAACCACGAAGATGCGGAGAGCGTGTGGAAGGTGCGCGAGTCGGCTCTGGGCGCGACAGTGTGTGTGCCGGGCGAACCGGATCGCTGGGAGGGCTGGGACGACTCGGGCATTCCCCCGGTGCACCTAGGCTCGTACCTGCGCAAGCTGGACGCGCTGATGAAGGAGTACGGCTACCGGAGCCCGCTGTATGGGCACTTTGGCCAGGGCTGCGTGCATTTGCGCATCAACTTCGATTTCCGGTCTGTGGAGGGGCTCAAGAAGTTTCGCGAGTTCATCGATCGGGCGGCCGACCTGGTTGTGTCGGTGGGCGGTTCGCTTTCCGGCGAGCACGGCGACGGGCAGGCGAGAGCCGTGCTGCTTCCCAAGATGTTTGGGCCGGAATTGATGGAGGCTTTCCAAGAGTTCAAAGCGATCTGGGACCCGGACAACCGGATGAATCCCGGCAAGCTCATTGATGCGGCGCGGGTTTACGACCCGGTGGAGAATCTTCGGCATGGGCCGGTGGATGTGGGCAAGGAGCATGGGCACGGGAAGCTGGAGACGCATTTTGTGTTTGCCGCCGATCAAGGATCGCTGGAAAATGCGGCGGCGCGCTGCGTGGGTGTGGGCGCATGCCTGAAGAGAGAAGGCGGCGTGATGTGTCCGAGCTATCGGGCAACGGGGATGGAGCAGCACTCGACGCGGGGACGGGCGCGGCTGCTGTGGGAGATGCTGGCGGGGGCGCTCAAAAAAGAAGGATTCGAGAGCGAGGCCGTGCATGAGGCGCTGGACCTGTGCCTGAGCTGCAAGGCATGCAAGACGGAGTGCCCGGTGCAGGTGGACATGGCGCAGTACAAATCGGAATTTCTTGCGCAGAAGTACAAGGGCAAGCTGCACCCGCTGCATCATTATGTTTTTGGATTTGCGGACAAGATGGCGCGGATGGGTTCTCTGACACCGGCGATTACGAACTTTGTGCTGGGCAGTTCGATTACGAGCCCGCTGATCAAGCATATTGTGGGCGTGGCGAAAGAGCGCAAGATGCCGCAACTGGCACGGAAGAGCTACAAGGCTTCACACAGGGCGGATGAGACGAGCAATGTGCCGCGAAGTGCTGCGGCGGAGGTGGTGGTGTTGTGGGCGGATACTTGGAACAACTACTACCATCCGGGAACGCTTCATGCTGCTGAGCGCGTGCTGACGCAGGCGGGTTTCCGCGTGCAGACTACCAAGGGGCACATCTGCTGCGGGCGGGCGCTCTACGATTTTGGGCTGCTGGCAACGGCGCGTTCTTATCTGGCCAACGTGCTCGACCGCGTTGCGCCGGAGATTGAGGCTGGGCTGCCGTTCATTTTCCTGGAGCCGAGCTGCGCGAGCATTTTCAAGGACGAGGCGCTGGAGATTTTCCCCAACGATCTGCGGGCGCAGAAGCTGAGCAAGCAGGTTTGGCTGCTGGCGGACTGGCTGGCGGCGAAGGCTCCCGATTGGGTTGAGGGGCGGCTGACCGGGACGCAGGTGCTGGTGCATGGGCATTGCCACCACAAGGCGGTGTTCGGCGGGCCGAAGAACGAGATCGCGCTGCTGCGCAAGGCCGGGGCGCAGGTGGAGATGATCGAGACCACGTGCTGCGGGATGGCGGGGCCGTTTGGGTTTGAGGCGGACAAGATCGAGGTATCGAAGGCGATTGCGAATCTGGGGCTGATGCCGGCGGTGAATGCGGCGGAGCCGATGACGCTGATTGTGGCGGATGGGTTCAGTTGCCGGGAGCAGATCAGCCAGTTGTCCGATCGCGAAGGGATGCATTTCGCGGAGATATTGGACCGGAGTTGCGGGTGCAGTCCCGAGCGGTGAGACCTAAGTTGTTTGTTTTGGCAGGCGTTTTGGGTCATTATTGACGTAACTTCATTATTTTCACATGCATGGGAGGAAAAGGGGCGAGGGGTGGGGTAAATCTTCGCCGGGGTACAGACCGGTGGACTGAGGCGAGAGAGGATTTGTGGTGCTGTGGAGGTCATTGAGTTCATTGTGCGCGTTTCCACGAATTGGACTGCAAACTCCGGGACGATATCGGAGACTCTTTATGTCGGCAGGTTTCTTCATGCGATTGCCCTGCGGGCTTCAGCTTGCCGCTTCACATGCGAGAGACTACGATTGAATTTGGAGAATATTGCTTTCGAATGACTACAACTGAAGCCCACCAGCAAACACGCATCCTCGTTCAGGCCGCCGCCCAGGCCTGTGAAGACAAGAAAGGCGAAGACACACGCATCCTGGAGCTCGATCCCATCGACGCCGGCTTGTCCGACTTCTTCCTCGTCACTTCAGCGACCAACGACCGGCAGGCGATTGCCATTTCCGACGAAGTTGAGCATCGCCTCAAAAAGGAATTTGGTGTTTTTCCCAACTCGGTGGAAGGCCGTCGGAAGGGCGATTGGATTCTGCTCGACTATGTGGACTTTGTGGTGCATGTCTTTCTGACCGAACGCCGCGCTTTCTATGACATTGAGCGTCTGCGCAAGTCTGCGCGCCCGCTGTCGCCAGCCGAGTTTGACGCCGAGCTGAAGGCGGCGCTGGCTGCCAAGACGCTGGCTGCCCGAAGCAAGAAGTCCGCCAAGCCGAAAGCGCCCGCTGCGAAGGCTGAGAAGGAACCCAAGCCAAAGAAGGCAACAGTCAAGAAGGTCTCCGCCAAGGCCCCTGTCGCGAAGAAGGCAACCAAGGTGCCCGCCGTGAAAAAGACTGCTCGAAAAAAGCCGGCTTCAGGGGTGACAAAACGTAACCCTTGATCTCTGCTGGGTCAATCGCCAGCTCGAAGCTGTTCTAGTTTCTTCAGTCCGAAACGCAGAAAGGGCGTCCGCCGAAGCGGACGCCCTTTCTGTTGTTTGCTGTCTGGATTTAGAAGGTGAACTTCAAACCATATTCGAGCACGCGGGCTGCGCCCTGGCTGAAGACGCCGGAGCCGTTGCCGTTGCGCAGCGAATTGCGGTTAAAGTTATCCCCGCCGTTGTACGAGGTGTCGGTGCCATTCACGGTACCAGCCAGTTGGGTGGTGTCGAGAACGCCACCGGACGCTGCAAAAGTACCGAAGTTGGAGAGGTTGAAGAGATTGAAGGCGCTGAAGGTCGGCTCAATCGTAGTGCCCTCTCCTAACCAGCGCAGATGCGTAGGTCTGCCGAAAGTCAGGTCGAAGGTACGCAGATTGCCATTGCCGGTGTTTGCTGCCGGCGGTTCGGCAACGGTGCGTGTTACCGCGCCCAACGCGGTCAGTTCGGCGGATGTGATCAGGCCGGCGCTTACGAGTGCCTGACCGGCCGGAGTCAGCTTTCCAGCGCCAGTTGCGTTGTAGGTCGCGATCACTCTGGAAAGGTCCCCTGGTTTTACCGAACGCATGAAAGCGCCGGATTTGTAGCCAGGCAGAATGTCGCCCGTGGTTCCGTCACCAGTAATATCGGTGCTGAAGATTTCGGCAGGGCCATTGGGGCCATTGGGAGTGTTCAGCGTCAAGGTCGTCGGCAATGCGGAGTAATAGTGGCCGATGATGCTGGTGGTGAAGCCGCCCAGCCATTCGAACGAGCCGCCGTAGGAGAACTGATGGGTGCGGTCCGTACCCGCCGGTCCCACAAAACCAAGCGGGTTGATGTTATCGGCGGAGCCAGGGGTGAAGTTCTGGTCCGAGCCGCCGGAACTGACGAACTTCGACAGCGAGTAGGACACTTCAAATCCCGACTTGCGAAGTCCGGGCAGTGGGACCCGAGCGGACTGGCGAAGGTTGGTCTGGAGCCCGTTATAAACCGAACGACCCAACGGGTAATTAAAGGCCATTTGTCCAAATGCCGGGTTAATGCCAGGGAAGGCCGCAGTGGGCGCCGGAGCGCCCCCCGCGAAGGACTTACCGGAATCCAGGCCGTTGCTAGCAAATGTATCGATCGTAGCTGGGAAAGGTGTAGGAGCGGGACTCGTCGCTGTGGCAGAAGGAGAGCACATAGCAATTGCCGCGTCGACTGTGGTGACATTGCAGTACGCTAGTGTGCTTGCGATTGCGGTCGCCGCATTTGCCGTGTTCAAGGTGCTGGCTGCGCCATCCAGGTTCTTGTCAATTGACTGCTGGATATGCTCGCCCACGTTACGGATATAGTCGGCGCTGAAGATGCCGCCCTTCCAGACTTCGCGTTGCACGCCAATGTTCATCTGGATGGAACGGGTTGTGCGGAAGTTCGGTGCATAGATCGAGTCGCCGTTCGGCCCTTCTGAAAGTGAATTTGCCACATAATTGGGGTTGCCCGCGGGTCCAACCGTTTTGGTGTCGGCCTGGTAGACCTGCTGCAGTTTCCCAAACAATGGAGCCGCGACGCTGATGGCGTCTCCCCACAAAGAGCTGAGCGGTGTGCCAGTTGCCGTGCAGTCGGAAGTTGAGCAAGTCGTGCCATCGGGCAGAGCAAAGTTGGAAGTTCCGGAAGGGATGTACTGGTCGCCAAAGAACAGGCCGGTTTTCAGGCGCGTTGGGCGGTCGAACAGCACGTTGTTGAAGATGTTGTTTTCGAAGTATAGGCCCATGCCGCCGCGAACGACGGTCTTCCCATTCCCCTTCACGTCCCAGGCAAAACCGGCCTTCGGGCCGAAGTTGTAGTTTGGCTGGTTGACCCTGTCGCCAAGGCCAGGCTCAAGAGCGTCCAACAGATTGCCGGTGGTGCATGGCGAAGCCGCACCCCAGACCGCAACCGCGTCCGAGCAGGGAGTTGGAGCCAGGTCGGAGTCGCTGCGACCAGTATCGCGCGAGTAGCGGACGCCGTAATTCACAGTGAGCCTGGGCAATACCTTCCATGTGTCGCCGAAGTAGAGGCCAAAGCGCCAGTCGTCCTGACCGCCCGCGGGGTAACCGAACTGGGACTTCTCTGTATTGAAGCCCTCACCGTTGCCCATGATGATATAAGCGGTAGTGTACGCGGTTGGATCGCCGGCTAGCCCGCTGCCACCTGTGCCGACGGGGCCGGCGGAGAAATTGGCCTCATCCTCCGGCGCGAACCCGAAGAAGCTGGCAAATCCGCCGCCCAGAATTCGGTTAAGGCTAAAGCCAAAGCCGAAAGTATGAGTTTTGACGGTCAGGCCTGCATCATAGCGAAACTGTTTGTCCGATTGGTAGGTCTGCTGCGGAGCAAGGAGATTAGGACCGGTGATTACGCTGGCATTGAAAAGTTCCACGCCGGGCGCAACGTTTGGAACGCCAGAGGCGCTCTCATCCGCAATCATGTTGTGGAACTTCAGATAGCTGGCGCGCAAACTGTGGGTGAACTTGCCGGTAACGAAATCGGCGCCGCCTGCGAGGGCCGGCGTGTTGTCCTTGTTGCCGTACCGCGAGTAGCCGTACCCGTAGGTGGCATCATCCAGGTTGTCTTCGTAGGCGATGCGGAAGAAGGTATGGATGGCCTTGGGCGCGTTCCAATCGGCACGGCCCACATAGTAGTTATCCCGGAATGGGGCGTTGTAGCCGCCGTTCAAGCTGCTGAAAACGGGCACTTCCTGAACCGCGTTGAAGGAATCCTGCTTGACGCGTTCCGCGCTGCCGAAGAGGAACAGCCTGTCCTTGATGACCGGTCCGCCGAGACGTCCACCCATCTGGTTGCGCTGGAACGGATAGGCGCTGCCGCCTGGGCCCGCCGCGGCGCCGGAGCGCTCATCACGGAAGGTTCCGAAGCCCTGCCCATGGAACTGGTTGGAGCCGGAGCGTGAGCTCACTGCTACCGCGCCCGAACTGGTCAGTTCGTTCGAAATATCCAGCGACGAACGGCTCATCTGAAATTCTTCGATCGAGCCCTGGCTTACGTTCAGGGTCGTTGTGCCTACCGTTTCATCCGAGATGTCCTGGCCGTCGAGCATGATGCGGGCAGTGCGCCCGTTCACTCCATTGAAGGAGATGGACGAGTAGCCGGCCTTGGTAGGATCGAACGTTTCGCCGCTCTGCAACTGCACGCCCGGCTCCAACTGAGATAGATCGAGGAAGTTGCGGCCGCTAATGGGCAGATCGTCGATCTGCTGCGATGTGAGCACGCCCTCAACTGTGGATTGCACCGTGTTCACTTCCAGGGCCTCTGAATTTACGATGACCTCTTCGGTAGCGGTGCCCAGCTTCAGCTTCAGATCGCCGTTCGTGGTTGTACCGATCTGCACCGTCAGTGTGGTAGTGGTCTTGGAAAAGCCAACCGCAACCACGCTGACGCGATACTTACCAGGAACGAGCGACGCCACGCTGTAGAAACCGGACGAGTCCGCCGTCAGAGTTTTCTCTGCGCCGGTACTCTCGTTGATCACTGTGATTTGAGCTCCGGGCAGATTTGCACCCTTCGGATCGGTGATGGTTCCCTGGACGGCGCCGGCAGCTGTTGTGGCTTGGCCATAAGCTGCCAGTTGCCCTGCTGGTGTTGAAACCATAAGCGCCAGGATCACTCCAAGGGCGATTGTGAGAATACTGAACCGCAAACGTTGCATCGAACTCCTCCAATTTGGGTGGGGAACAGCAGGCCCTTGTACCGAGCCTCTTGTTCCGCTTAAAGTGCTTCCACGTTTCGGCGTTGGGGGTTGAAACCGATTCGCAAATAGCATACAAAATGACTGAATTTCGTTAGTTAAGAAAGACTTTGCCAGATTTCATCTGTGTGGACAGCGCTGACTAAATGCAATTCAAGGAGATTCCAGGGACGACTGGTTGGAAGAACACGTGCATGACGAGGGCCAATTTCACCGCAAGGCGGATTTTGTTTCTTAGCGATTGATAATGAATGGCTTAATAAAAAGGCGATTAATCCTCAAACTGGTAGGCGGATATGGAAATATGTAGATTGTTTTCCATATATCCAGAAAATGGCATTTCCTGGTTCTTGTTTATTTTGGTTTCGACTGGCTTGTCCGCTCGCCGTTGGAACAGTGCAGTATCCTCATCTTCATGGACCTCACACTCGCCCACATTGGCGCCCGGCCAGGTTCGAAGGATGGTCTTGACGCCCTCACGCGGGTCTATCTTGGGCGCTGTTCGTCATTTGCGCACTGTCAGGCGGAGGCGTTTCGGAGTGAAGAGGCGATGTTCGACGGGTTGGCCCGGCGCAAGGGCCGGACGCAGCCAATTGTGGTGTTGCTGGATAGCCGGGGCCGGTCCATGACCTCCGAGGCCTTTGCCGCGTGGCTGGGTTCACAAAGAGACGATGGCGCCCAGCATATGGTCTTCGCCATTGGCCCGGCCGATGGATGGTCCGGAGCCGCTCGCCTGCGGGCGAGCCTGCTGCTTTCGCTCGGCCCCATGACTCTGGCCCACACGCTCGCCCGGCTGGTGCTCGCCGAACAGCTCTACCGGGCATTTACAATCCTGTCTGGCTATCCATATCACGGAGGACACTGATCAGTTGTCAGTGGTCAGTTGTCAGTTGTCAGTTCGCGGCTGACGGGCAACTGAGAACTGACCACTGACAACTGAGAACTGACCATGACTGACTCCCGGCGAGGCTTGATCCTTATCAATACCGGCCCTGGCAAGGGCAAGACTACCGCGGCGATGGGCACCGCTCTGCGGGCCGTGGGAAATGGCATGAAGGTGCTCATGCTCCAGTTCCTCAAGGGCTCGTGGCACTACGGGGAACTCGACGCGGTGCAGGCCTTCGGCTCGAATTTCATTCTTAAGCAAATGGGGCGCGGCTTTGTGAAGGTCGGCGGCGCTGAGACCGACCCGGAGGACATCCGCCTTGTCGAGGCAGCCTGGGAGGAAGCCCGGCAGGCCATCTACTCCGGCGAATGGGATATGGTCATCCTGGATGAAATCAACTACGCCATTGGGTATGGGATGCTGGACCCAGAGGTGGTGGCTGAGGCTCTCCGCGATCGTCCAGAGATGGTGCATGTCATTCTGACTGGGCGCAATGCACACCCTTTGCTGGTAGAGTTGGCAGACACCGTGACCGAGATGCGCGAGGTAAAACACGCTTATGAAAAGGGCATTCTAGCCCAGCGCGGAATAGAATACTGAAAGCAGCCGGTGGTCTGGCACTCCCAGGTCTGGTTTGAGATCCTTCGACAGGCTCAGGACAGGCTCTGGGGCACCTACGTTCGTAAATGATCGTTGTGAGAGAGAGTTTTCGATGTCCTGGTTCAAGCGTAACGATGGCGATTACGAATCCGGCCCCGGCGGCGATGGCGCCGCGGATGCAGGCGGAAGAAATGTGCGCACCGAGGGCCTGTGGACCAAATGCCTGGGCTGTCGCCAGACAATCTGGAAGGCTGATCTTGAGGCCAACCTGAATGTTTGCCCCAAGTGCCAGCACCACTTCAAGATTGGCGCACGCCAGCGCATTGACTTGCTCCTGGAGCCCGGCTATGAACTTGTGGACGCCGGCCTTCGTTCGACAGACCCACTGAATTTCACCGACGTGAAGCCTTACAAGAAGCGCCTGAGCGCGGCGCAGGAGGCTACCGGCCTCGACGACGCGATTGTCAATGCTGTTGGCCAGCTTGGACACCACTCTGTCGTCCTCAGCGCTATGGAATACGCGTTTATTGGCGGATCAATGGGCGCCGTGGTCGGAGAAACCATTGCCCGCGCCGTCGATCGCGCCCGGCTCGGCCGCAAGCCGCTCATCGTCGTGGCTGCCTCCGGTGGCGCGCGCATGATGGAGGGTGTTGTGAGCCTGATGCAGATGGCCAAAATCTCCACCGCCCTGGCCCAGTTGGATGACGCAAAGGTTCCCTACATCTGCGTGCTCACCGACCCTACCACCGGCGGGGTCACTGCCAGCTTTGCAATGCTCGGCGACCTGAACATCGCCGAGCCCGGCGCGCTGATCGGCTTTGCAGGGCCACGCGTGATCGAGCAGACCATCCGACAGAAGCTTCCGGAAGGCTTCCAGCGAGCGGAGTTTCTACTTGAGAAGGGTTTCCTGGACGCCGTCGTCCATCGCCGCGATCTGAAGGGCTATCTCGTCCGCGCCCTCAATTTCCTGCAAGCTCCGCAAATCCAAGACTGACAAAGGGTACGCGTGTTCAGGGTGTCCATCAGGTATACAGAAATCGAAATTTATCCGTAAAATCATATACTCGTCTCCTTTTTTATAGAGAATCTAGGCTATTATCATTGAGAATCCAGCTCTGCGCCCATATACGATTTGGGCCTGCGTCCCTTTTCTTACCTGCGGAAACCCTATGGATGCTTAAGAAAATCAACTAAAGGGCTCTAACTTAGATCGCTTTATGAAGATATCTGCGAGTGCATTCTCCATTGGCAATGGAATTGCAGACGCGAGCGTATGGGTCTCCCCCTTATTCGATGTCATCTCTGTAGCTCAGTTCGATCCTGCTGAGTACCCGCTTATTGCTGTAGCCAGCATTCGTTGCCCATACATATCGCAACGATCTCTTCCAACTCAAGACAAGAATTGAAAGGAACGATCAGATGAGCCCTACAACAAAGCATTTGCGGGCGCTCCTACTGGGCGCTGTGACGATCGCGGGGCTTGGCGTTATCACTTTAGCGCCCCGGCCAGCCGTGGCCCAGGCCGACCTCGGATCAGTCTCAGGCACCGTTACCGATGCCAGTGGCGCCGTGATCGCCAGAGCCAGTGTCACGGTAACCAATACGGAAACTGGCGCGGTTCGCACGTCGGTGACCAATTCTATTGGCGGTTACTCCATCAGCCAGTTGAATCCCGGCACTTACTCCGTCAGCATTACTGCCGCGGGCTTTGCGAGCGCCAATCAGGATGTTTCAGTCACGGTAGGTTCGCAGAACACCTTCAGCGCGAAGCTGGCGGTGGCCGGCGGCAAGACTGAAGTGACCGTCTCCGCTGACAACTTCGCCGGCGTGCAGCTGGAAAAGCCTGAAGTCTCAGCGGTCATTGAGACGGACCAGATTCTGAGCCTCCCCACGCTGGACCGCAATCCGTATAGCCTGGTCGCCTTTTCCGGCAACCTGTCATCCGATCCGACCGCCGCATCCCGCGGCGTAGGCTTCAATATCTCCGGTTCCCGCTCCAGTTCGGTCGATATTCTGCTGGACGGTGCCGAGAACACCGATCTCTATGCAGTCGGCATCGGCCAGACTGTTCCCCTGGACGCAACCTCCGAGATCCGAATTGTCACCTCCAACTCCGGTGCGGAATATGGCCGCGGCGCCGGCGCGGTGAACGTCTCCACCAAGTCCGGCACCAATGGACTCCATGGATCGGTTTACGAGTACAACCGCATTTCCACCCTGGCTTCGGATGGATACAACAACAACTACATTCACGCGGTGGATCCGTCGGTTGCCGCTAAGCCTCGGTACGTGCACAACCAGTTCGGCTACTCCGTTGGCGGACCAGTCAAGAAGGACAAACTCTTCTTCTTCTCTTCCACGGAATGGACTCGTATCCGCAGCGCACAGAACATCATTGCCGTCGTCCCTACCCCGGACCTGATCGCAATGTCGGACGCCAGTACAACGCAGGCCTTCTTCAGCCAATTCGGCAAGCTACAGTTCCCGATTAACGGAGCCAAGTTTACTGGGGCTTCGCCCGCCGTGCAGGCGAACTTCGCAACCGACATTTCCGACCTCTCCGCCAGATTCCCAAACATTGGGACCACCGAACTGTTCGGCGAGTCCATCTATCAGGCAGCGGCCGATTCCGGCGGCGGCACGCCCGTCAACCAGTGGATCAGCTTCAACCGCGGCGACGTGACCTTCAACCAGACCACCTCGATGTTCGTCCGGTACATCCAGGAAAGCGCGATCTTTCCCGCAGGCTCCAATAACTCCAGCCCATACGAGGGTTACAACACCGGCACATCGCAGATCAACCACAACCTTGCGGTTTCTATTAGCAAGGCGTTCACACCGACCCTGGCCTCGGCAACCAAGCTGCTTGGCTCACGCCTCAATAACTCGCAGCCTCTCGGAACCCAGCCTGTCAGCCCAACGCTCTACATCAACCCAGGCAATCCTGTAACGCTGGGTGGTGGATACATCAACTTGCCTGGCTACCTGGCGACTTCTCCAGGAAATGCCCTCCCCTTCGGCGGCCCGCAGAACTTCATCGAGGCAGGCGAAGACCTCGCCTGGACCAAGGGCAAGCACCAGTTCACTTTCGGCGGCGCCTTCCTCTTCATCAAGGACAACCGGACTTTCGGCGCATACGAGGAAGCAATTGACGGTCTGGTCACCAGCGGCACTGAAGGCGCTCTGGAGAACCTGGTGAATGGAGGCTTCGATTACCTCAACGTGGCAATCGACCCCAAAGGAACTTACCCCTGCTCCAAGAACGCGGCTGGCCATTATCCCACAGACAGATCCGGCTGCTCCTTTCCGTTTCCCGCCACTTCTCCCAACTTCTCCCGCTCCAATCGCTATCAAGACGGCAACGCGTACGCCACCGACTCCTACAAGGTCACCCCGAACCTGACCCTTAACTTGGGACTCCGCTGGGAAATCTATGGCCCGCAGCACTCGCAGGAGGCTGCTTACGATGCCAACTTCTTCCCCGACTACACGCAGACCAACGTTTTCGATCAGTTCCGGAATGGACAGGTTCTTACCCGCGTCAATGCTCCTGGCGGCAAGCTCTGGAATCTGAACAAGAAGCAGTTTGGTCCCAGGGTCGGCTTTGCTTACGATCCATTTGGAAACGGCAAAACCAGCATTCGCGGCGGCTACGGCATCACTTACGAACGAAACTTCAACAATGTCACCTTCAACGTGATTCAGAATCCGCCAAACTACGCCGTCATTGCCTTGCAGACCGGTGTCGATTTCGATGGGACGATTCCCATCAGCACCAACAACTTCTCCAGTTTCGGTACTGGAACAGGCACCCATTATCTGCCCAATGTGACTCTCCGCGCCGTCGATCCGCGCATCAAGCCGGCATACGCCAACAACTGGAGCCTTTCCGTCGAGCACCAGATGCAGGGCACCACCGCCAGCATTTCCTACGTCGGTACGCGCGGAATCCACAACTACTCCATTGCCAACTACAATCGCGCCGGGAACGGCTCTGTTTACGAGGGCGATGCCCGCGCCGCCAATCGCAGCAACTATCAGTACGGCAGCATCAACTGGCGCGGGGCCGACGGCGACAGCTACTACAACGGCGCAACGGCTGAACTGCGCAGCGCCAATCTACACAACACTGGCCTGACGGTGCGCGCCGACTACACCTGGTCAAGGTCGATTGACAACACCAGCTCCACCTTCTCAGACTCCGGCAATGTCGCCGGCGGCGGCTTGATCCTCGGGTACACCGATCCGTATAACAAGGCTCTTGATCGCGGCCCTTCGGACTTCGATCAGGCCCAGCGTTTCACCTCCGCCATCGTTTGGGATGTGCCGTTCGCAAAGCAGACCACCGGCGCTACCAAACTGATTGCTGACAACTGGACTCTTTCGACCACATTTAGCGCCGCGACGGGCACGCCGTACACTGAATTTGACACCGGCTGGGTGAGCGGCCTCAACTCTTCGGTTTACCCGCGCGCCAACTTCGTCAACAAGCCGTCCCGCACCAAAACCCGCGGCATGAACGACATCAGCTCTACCTACGGCCCGAACACGTACTCGTACTTGTCGCTGCCCCCCTACGTGGATGCGAATGGCAACTTCCTCGCTTCCAACTACAACGAGCAGGTTAACCCTATTGTGAACGGCAGCGAGTTCCCAATTTGCTCCAGCCTTCACGCAGGAGGCTGCCGCTGGGGCGCGGGGATGGATGGACGCAACAGCTTCCGTGGCCCGGGATCCTGGAACGAGAACCTTGGCATTATCAAGGATTTCAAGGTCCACGACCGCTATGACCTGCAGTTGAAGGGCGAGTTCATCAACGTGTTCAACCACGCCAATACCGACCTCAACCTTGGTGGCGCCAACGACGTTGCCAGCTATACCGACGTTTTTGCCTACAAGAGCGGTAACCGCAACACGGAGCTCTCAATCCACGTTGCTTTCTAAGAACGCGCATCGATTGCTACAGGGCCGCGGCGAAAGCCGCGGCCCTTGCTTTTTGCACTGCCCGCGTCATGCATAGGGCGCAATCGTCTAAACTGTTGCCATTAAGAAGCACATATGAGGGCAATACGATGCGCATCCCGCGTACCACTTTCAGCATGGCCGCCGCCGTGCTTTTTGCTGTAACTCCCGCAATCCACGCACAGACCTTCAATTCCATCCCGGCCATCTCATTCGAGAGCTCTGGGCCGGTGATCCGAGCTCATGCCGAGACGCTCAAACCCTTTACTGTGGCTGGCGAGCGCGGCGTCGTGCTTGGTCAGCAGGATGGGACGTTTGAGGCGTGGGTGCTGCCGGTGAAGCTCTTGTCGCACCTGACCATCGAAGCGGATGTCGAGGGCTACTCTGTTCCGATCGATGTCAACCAGTTGGCTGCAGAGATCGAGGTTCGGCCGGATCGGACGACGATTACCTATTCACACGTCGCTTTTACGGTGCGCCAGATCATGTTTTCGCCGAATGAAGCTGGCGCGGGAACCGGCCCAGTCGTGCTGTTTGAGTTCGATTGCCTGCACCCCACCGATTTCACTTTCCGATTTACGCCGGAGCTGCGCTGGATGTGGCCCGAACGCAACGAAGGTGTTCCCGATGCGGAGTGGGTTGCCGGGAAGGACGGCTCTGGCGGCTATTACGTGCTACACGCGGACTATCCGGACCTGGCTGGGGCGATCACCATTCCGGGGGCGCAGCCGGGCATTCTTGCGCCGTATCAGGAACGGCCGCAGGTGCATCCAGTCGAGCTGAAGGTGCACATCGATCCGGCGCGCGATCATGGACGGCTGTTTCCGCTTCTTATGGCTGTGGGGACCACGCCGGCGGCGGCGGCGAGTGCTGCACTGGGATCGACTCTGGCTCACCTGAACGCCGGGATTGCCGCGGGGTATCAGGCTCATGCCGAGCGGTACAAGAAACTGCTGGCCAACTCCACCACCATCGAAACACCGGACAAGGCGCTGAACGAGGCGTTTCAGTGGGCGACGATTTCCATTGAGCAGTTGCGGGCCAAGGCGCAGGGCACGGATGAGACTGGCCTTGTCGCTGGCTACTATGCTTCAGCAGACTCGGCGCGGCCGGGGTTTGGCTGGTTCTTTGGGAGGGACTCGCTCTATACGCTCTATGCGATTAACGGCTACGGCGACTTTGCGCTGTCGAAGGCGGAGCTGGAGTTTCTGATTCATCGCCAGCGAGCGGACGGCAAGATCATGCACGAGTATTCGCAAACGGCTGCTTCCATCGACTGGCAGGCGTTTCCTTTCATGTACGCCGCGGCTGACTCCACACCGCTGTTCCTGCTGGCTGTCGAGGACTACGTGAAGGCAAGCGGGGACACGGCGTTTTTGACGGCGAATCGCGAGGCTATCGAGAAAGCGTGGGCGTTCGAGACCGATCCCGCGCACGACACGGACCACGATGGGATCTACGACAACTCGCAGGGGACGGGATGGGTGGAAGGATGGCCCGGGGCCATGCCGCACCAGGAGATTTATCTGGCGCTGCTCGATCAGCAGGCTTCGGGGGCGATGGCTGGCATTGAAAAGCTGATGGGGAACGCGGACAAATCGACCGCAGCGCAGCAGCGAGCCGATACGATTGCGAAGACTATCGAGACTGAGTATTACGATTCGGAGAAGTCGTGCTACGCGTTCAGTCATAACGCGGATGGCTCTCAAGACCGCACCAGCACCGTGTATCCGGCGATGGCGTGGTGGAGCGATCTGGCGGGAGGGAAGACGATTCTGGCTCATCCAGAAGAGTGTCTGAAGCAATTTGCCGCGCATACGCTGGCTACGGATTGGGGACTGCGGGATGTGTCCACCGATGAGAAGTTCTACGACGGGATGAGCTATCACCAGGGATCCGTTTGGCCTCTGTTCACGGGCTGGGCGGCGCTGGCGGAGTACCGCGGTGGCCAGCCACTTGCCGGTTACCAGATGCTGATGGAGAATGCGAACCTTACCTGGGCGCAAGACCTGGGCGCGGACACGGAGCTGCTCAGTGGGGACTTCTACCTGCCTTTCGGAAGGAGCACGAGCCACCAGCTTTGGTCGAGCGCCATGGTGATCACGCCTACGCTGCGCGGGCTGTTCGGGATTTCGATTGATGCGCAGACGAAGACGATTACGGTGAATCCGCATTTGCCGGCCCACTGGAATGATGCAGCGGTCCGTGATCTTCGAGTTCCGGGCGGCTCGCTTGACGTAACGTTCTCGCGCGATGGCCTGAATCTTCGGGTTGGACTGAGTTCTGTGAGCATTCGCGGCTGGCACGTGAGGTCGGATGTTCCCGGTGTAAGACAGGATAAAGATGACGAGAACAACCTGATTCTTCCGCTCCCCGCCGTCGAGCTTGGCAACCTGGAGCAATATCTTCCTATCCCGGGCTCGCGCACCAACAAGGCTCGCATCCTCAGTGAGTCATGGGAACCCAACAAGGTGACCCTCGTTGTGGAGGGTTTGGCCGGGACTGTAGATGATCTTCCAGTAAGGCGGCACAAGCTCGTCAAGCTGCAAATGGCGGTTTCTGACAGCCTTTCTAACCAGGCTGACCGCGATCATCCCGGCGTTTCTCTGAGCGCGCTGGATACATTTCAGTTCGACGCCAAAGTGCCTTTCATGATGGAGTTTTACTTCCCTCCCAGCGAAGGCTGGAAGACTATCACGGTCACGCTGACCTGGTAGGTGGGAGCGATGGGACGCGCCGTGCCTTTGGTGCGGCTTCGTTGTGGTTCCGAATTGACATCAACCCCGGTTCCACCTACGCTCGAACCATGGAACTGCGCCTGGAACCCAAACTCGCCGCAAAAGTGGAGCAATGGTCTGCCGAAACGGGGCGTCCAGCCGACGAACTTGTCGAGGATGCCATCACGGGCTATTTCAGCGAATTCGAGGAGATTAAAGCGACGCTAAATAGCCGCTATGACGACATCGTCAGTGGGAGGGTCAAGGCTATTCCCGGAGAAGAAGCCATCCGAATGCTTCGAGAGAGAGCGGCTGCCCGTGAAATTTCCGGATCTGTCGAAGCAGCAGAGAGGCCAAAAGCCCGCGGCTAAAGCCACCTTTGCTCATTGCCAGATTCATGGGCCTGAAGGCCCATGCTCCCTCCGCCATCTCAAATCCGCATCGGCATCAGGACATAGCGGTACTTGTACTCGGCGTCTGGATCTTCGGGGCGCATCTGGCCGGCAGATTGGGAATCCTTGAACTCCAGCCGGACTTCGCCTTCGTTCCCGAGCGCCTTGAGGAAGTCTAGGATGTAGACGGAGTTGAACCCTACCATGATCGGGTCGCTTGAGTAGGGGGTATCGATGGTGTCTTCGCTCTCGCCGGACTCGGCGGAATTGGAGCTGATTTTCAGTTCATTGCCTTCGAGCCGCAGCTTGATTGCACCCGACCGCTCGTCGGCAAACTGCGCAACACGCTGGATGGCTGCCGACAGCTCGCTGGACCGCACCACTGCGAACTTGGTATTGTCGCGCGGCATGACTGCCTCAAAGTTGGGGAACTGGCCGGAGAGCTTGCGCGTGCTCAGCGTTCTGTGGCCGACGCGGAAGAAAAGCGTGTGCTCGTCGTCGGCAAACTCCACCTTCTCTTCTTCCGTATTGCCCAGCAACTGCTGCAGCTCCTGCAAGGCCTTGCGCGGAATGAGCACGCGCTTTTCGCCGCTGATGCCTTCGAGCAGCTCATTCGGTTTCTCGACGTAGGAAAGCCGGTGGCCGTCGGTCGCCACCATGGCCAGCGACTCAGCCTTGATGACCAGCAGCGCGCCGTTGAGCGTGTAGCGCGATTCCTCGTTGGAGATGGCGAAGATGGTGCGAGCGATGAGCGTCTTCAGCGCCACGGTAGAGATGCTTGTGGCGGCGACGGAGGGGAACTCCGGCACCTGAGGATAGTTGGCGCGCGCCATGCCGACCATCTTGGTGTTCGATCGGCCGGAGCGGATCTGCACCCAGTGGTTTTCAAGCAGCTTGATGGAAATATCGCCATCTGGCAGCAACTTGATGTAGTCGTAGAGCTTGCGCGCTGGGATGGTGCATGAGCCGGGCTTCTTCACCGTGACGGCCGCACTGGTGCGGATGGCCTGGTCAAGGTCAGTGGCCGTGATGTTGAGCCGGTCACCCTCCGCCTCGATCAGAAAGTTGGACAGAATCGGAATGGTGGTTTTGCGTTCCACCACACTCTGCGTCGCGGTGAGTTCCTTCACCAGTTCCTGGCGGCTTACGGTAATCTCCATCGCTGACCCCTGCACAGCCGGCTTTTCAACTTCGGTTTCCATGATCGGCATAACCCCACCCTCGACGCAAGAAACACATTTCGGCGCTGGCCACACTCTACAACACATTGCAGCTTGGCGGAAGTGCCTGTCTCTTCTTCTGTTTCGATTGTATTCACCTTCGGCTTCGGAGTGTGGGTGGAAAAAGGGTACAGATTTCTGGATTCTGTGGCAATTGACGCACTTTATCGCCCAGTGGATTGGTCGCTGGAGGTTGGACTTGAGCGGCGCGCGGTGCGATCGAACGTTGAACCGGAGCCTGCACGGTGCGACGGGTGTGAGGAAAAGAAGAGGTAGATAAAAGAAAAAGCCAGTAACACCCGTAGTTCAGACTGGAAAAGTGGAAATTATTCCGAAGAGTTTGAAAAGTATTGACTTGGCAAGGTGGAGAGTTTTCTAAATCCCGGCTGTGGAATTCAGGAGTTTTGGAAAAACGGTGTGGAAGGGGCCGAACGTGTCCCTTGTTTCCCACGTCTCCCACAGGAGGGTCAAAACCCCCTGTGCAAACCGGATGCATTGTGTGAAAACTCCGTCCATGACCGCATAGGACAATGCTTTGGCGGATACCGGTCATGCACAGGGGCGTCACGGGCGCACGTTTCGCAGTTGCGATTCTTGAGGAGGAAAACGCGCGCGGTATTTTTTGATTCCCACGGATAGCGGAGGCTCTGAAAGCGTTCCCATTACAGCACGGCGTAAAAGCAGTTAGTCAGGTTTCACGGGGCGCAAGATCGTTGTCTCCTAGACTTGATTTCAGGAACTGAAGCTTTGGAACTTGTTCTCCGGGATTCGAGTTGAACGGAAAGGAGCGCGGGCATGACGATCGATATTGGGCTTCTCGAAGATCGGCTGTTGCACATGTCCGCGGAGGGCGCGCCTGGAAGGGAGTTCTGCGAGGCCATCTCTGAGCTGGCAAGAACCGGACGGTTTGAGCAGTTGCGACCTGTGCTGCCTGGCATTGTCTACGACGAGCTTTTGGCACGCTACCAGCAGGATCACGCGGGCTTTATAGCAGGCTGGAAGAATCTGGCGCGGGAGATGCGGCAAGGATTTATCCAGCATGCCCGGCAGCGGCTCACATCCCTCACCCGGCTACAGCAAGCCGGTTGCGGCGCATCAACGCCCGCCTGGCAGGAGATTCAGCGGGCCCTGGATGGCCAACAAAATGACCTGCTGCGCGCTGCCATTGCTATTGAAATGCTGGAATTGGTGGAACCCGCTGTGTTTCGAGCTACCCATCTGCGCGAATGCGTGGTTGCCTCTGCCAGCTCGGAGGACGCTGACCGCTACCTGGACGAGGCGACCCGCTGCTACTTCTTCGGGCTCTTCACGGCCTGCGCTGTCATGTGCCGGTCTGTGCTTGAAGAGGCCATCAAGCAGAAGCTTCCCTCCGTTCTCAGTCGGCTGGTCAAAACGCGCTACCGGAACGCCGCGACACTAGGGAACCTGCTGCACGAGGTGAACAACAACCTGCAATTGACGGGGATTGACGGAGACTTTCCCCGCGTTGCGAACCAGGTAAACGACGCCGGGAAGAAGGCTGTCCATCAGGGCCTGATCTCGGAGGACGAAGCGCGGCTCTGCCTGCAAAACGCGCGTCAGGCACTGCAGTTGCTGTTGAGCGATTGACAGGGGTACGGCGCAAATCAGAGACCGCTCCACACACCCGGGCCAGTCTGCCTTCTATACTGGACTGTCCATGTCTTACGCCGCCGCTGTCGATCAATTGAATGCTATGGTTCCAGAGCTCTACCAGAGCACTGGCCAGCCTCGGCGCAAATTCTCGCTTGACGAGATTCGCATCCTGCTGGCGGCTCTGGGCAATCCGCACCGCCGCTTCAAGTCCGTTCTTATTGCGGGAACGAACGGCAAAGGCTCGACGGCCGCAACGCTGGCGTCGATCCTGAAGGCCTCGGGTTTGCGCACCGGCCTGTATACCTCGCCGCACCTGGCGCGTGTGAACGAGCGCATTCGACTGGGCCGCGTGGAGATTGGCGACGACGATTTTGCAAGTCTCTACTTCACCGTGCACGACGCCGCACAACAATTGGTTCTAGACGGCGGGCTTCCTCAACTTCCCAGCTTCTTCGAAATCCTGACTGCGCAAGCACTGCTCTACTTTGCCAAGTCCCGTGTCGACATTGCTGTTCTTGAGGTCGGGATGGGTGGGCGCCTGGACGCGACGAACATTGTGGATCCACTGCTTTCCGTCGTCACAGACATTTCACTCGACCATACTGAGTGGCTGGGACCGACAATCGCTGCCATTACCAGGGAAAAAGCAGGGATTCTGCGTCGCAAGGGGACCTTGGTTACTCTGCCGCAACATCCTGAAGCTAACCAGGCTCTAGGCGAGGTGGCAGGGGAGCTGGGTGTTCGCGCAGTGAGCGCCGTGCCGTTTATGCCGCCCAGCGACGCCAGCACGGCTTCCCCTTATTGCTTGCGAGTTCTGGGCGCCACAATTCGAGTGGATTCGCCGCTTTTCGGCGCTCATCAACAGCGCAACGTGGCGCTGGCCATTGCCGCGGCCGTCGAGTTGACTGCTAAACATGGGTTCCCCATATCGCCGGGGGCTATCGCGGAAGGCGTCCGCAAGACCGACTGGCCGGCTCGCCTGGAGCGCTTCGAGCGAGATGGCGTGGAGTGGATTCTGGACGTTGCGCACAATCCCGCAGGGACTTGGGCCTTGCGGGCGGGCTTGAATGCAGTTCTCGCCGACGAGGGGAAGCCTCACATCCTCATCTTTAGTTGCTTACGGGACAAGCCCGTCGCCGAGATGGCGCAAATTCTCTTTCCGCTTTTCGACCAGGTGATCGTTCCGCCTATCCATACTTCCCGGGCCGCGGAGCTCAAGGATTTGCTGGCCGCTGCTCAAGCCACAGGAACCCCGGCGGAGGCTGCTGGTTCGGTCGGCGATGCGCTGCAACTTGCTGCATACAAGGGAGTTGGCGGAGTTGTTGTTGTCTCTGGGTCGGTTTATTTGGTGGGTGAGGCGCGGTCTCTGCTGCTCCAGCGGACTGAGCCGCACGGAGGACAACCATGAGCCCGCGTCCCAGTCCGATGCCGCGGCTTTTTCGATGGCGCACCTATGTGGTCCATATCCCCCTGATGACTCTGGCGACCATGTTCTGCGGGTCGATTTCACTGCTGGTGTCGCTGGTGGATAAGAATGGGCGCACACAGCACAGGATTGCGCGGGTCTGGGCGAGGATACTGATTTTCTTCGCCGGTTGTTCGCTCACGGTACGCGGCCTGGAGAATTTGCGCAAGCATCCGGTAGGGGTTTACGCCTCAAATCACACTTCTTACATGGATACACCGGTTATTTTTGGGGCGTTGCCCTTTCAGTTTCGGATCTTGGCGAAGAAGGAATTGTGGCCTATCGCGTTCATAGGATGGTACTTAGATAGGTCTGGACAGATTCCAATCGACACTCGGAACCCGCGCGCGACCATGTCCAGCCTGGGCGTTGGGGTGAAGGCTTTGCGTTCCGGAATGCCGCTCTTTGTCTTTCCCGAGGGTGGGCGGACGCCGAATGGGGAGCTACAGAACTTCCTGTCTGGCGCGGCCTACCTCTCCATTCGCGCCCAGGTTCCGCTGGTGCCGATCACACTCTCTGGAGTCTACGATCTGCTTCCGATTCATACGCGTTTCTTGTACCCTGGCGAGTTGACCTTGACGGTCGGTCAAGCGATCGACACCACGGGAATGACCATCCGCCAGACCGACGAGCTTACAGAGAGGCTCCGAGCGGCGATCCGGGAAATGTCGGGCCAGGCAGAGATGGATGGGGCGGATCGTGAAATATCTCTCGCCTGATCATGCAGTGGGATCTGGCAGACTGAGAACGACCCGGTCGGGGCTAGGGCCTTTCGCATCGTCGCTGTGCGGGCTTACACTAGTTCTTCCATGTCAGTCCACATAGCCATCCCGGAGCCCACTAGCAGCGATTCCGCGTACAATCAGCGCTCCCTGCCGCCGTATCTTGCCGCGCTCCACTCCGCGGGGTTAACCCCTGTGCTCGTTCCGCTTCACGAACGTCAGGATCGAGTTGCCCGGCTGCTATCAGGGGTCCAGGGAATTTTGCTCCCCGGCAGCGGCTATGACGTAGATCCGCAAAGGTATGGAGAGAGCCCGATTCCGGAGTGCGGCAAAGCTGATCCCGGCCGCAGCGCCGTGGACGAGTTGCTGCTGCAGGACGCATTCAATCTGCGCAAGCCCATTCTGGCGATCTGCTACGGCGCACAGACGTTGAATGTCTGGTGCAACGGCTCGCTCATTCAGGATCTGAAAACAGCGGTCAATCACAGTCCGGGGCGTACCGTTTTCGATGCGCACCGGGTTTGCGTCTCACCTGGATCAAGGCTGGCGGGGCTGCTTTCCAAGAGCGCGGGGTTAGAGGTGCAGGTCAATTCGAGCCATCACCAGGCGGTGGGGGTTTCCGGAGACAATCTCACGATCAGTGCTGTTTGCGCGGAAGACGGGGTGATCGAGGCGGTGGAACTCGACTCATCTGGTCACTTTGTTGTAGGGGTCCAATGGCATCCCGAGCGGACTTACACGCACAGCGCGTTCTCCCGAGCCATCTTTTCAGCCTTCGCCCAGGCGGCTACGGCTTGGGAGCCACGGCGCATCGAAGCTTCTGTCGCTGCTTCGTGAGGGCTGGAGTCAGTGGGATGGGACTGGGGCCCGGGAATGAGTGAATCCGGCAATTCTGTTGCATCGCGCTTGAACGAGATGCTTGTCGCAGCGGGGCTCAAGGCTTTGGAATTTGAGAGAGCCGAGCGCTTCACCGTCTATTGCGATCTGCTTTTGCGCTGGAATGCGCGGATGAATCTGACCGCTGTTCGGGACGAAGATGGGGTTCTCTCTCGCCATTTTGTGGAGTCGATTGCCTGCGCGCAGGCCTTGCCGGCTGGAATCGCGACTTTGCTCGACTTAGGCTCCGGGGCAGGGTTTCCGGGAATCCCGATTGCGCTCTGCAGGCCGGAAATCGCGGTAACCCTTACTGAGTCGCAAGGGAAGAAGGCGGCGTTTCTGTACGAAGCTGTACGCATCCTTGGACTCTCCTGCAAGGTGCATTCGGGACGCGCTGAGATGTTGTCTTCGCGGTTCGATTGCGTGGCGCTTCGGGCTGTTGACCGGATGCGGGAAGCGGTTCAACTGGCGGCGGCCTTGGTTGATCAGAACGGTTGGCTTGCTGTGATGACTACGGGAGGCGAATTGGAAGGCCTGAAGGCTTTATTAGGCGCGGAGATTTCCTGGAGGGATCCGCTTCCCCTGTCTGGGAGCGAATGTCGAGTGCTTGCTCTTGGCCGGTCCGGGGTCAGTTTTCCAGCTTGATAGCTGCGAGTTTGCGGATTCCCGAGAGGTTTTTCTGTGCTTTAACGAGAAGGCGAACGCCGGTACCTTCCGCGTATCGTGGAGCGTCGTCGATAGCTTTCATCACACTTTTCGGGAGATCGCACTGGTGGGCGGCTGCAACGGCCCTGTCACCAAGGACAAAGGAGACACGGAAGCAGCCGGCGCCGGGGCTGAGATAGGCGATTGTTCTTTTCTTGAGTTTGAGCCGCAGGGCCCAGCCATATTTGGCGGAGACCGACTTCCATTCCTGTTCGGTGACACCTTTCTCTGTAGCCAGCCAGGTAACCAGCTCATCCCATAGAGGCGCAGTCTGCCCAAGGGCTGCTTTGGTTTCAGCGGGTGATGGCTGGTCGTGGCGGCCGACAAATGCATTGGCAATGTCCATAGAATTCCTTTCGAGGCGCAGCGAAAGGAATTGTAGCGCCGAGTGTCGATTTCGGCAGTGATTAATGATTTGTGGGGTGGCGGGGCTTGGAGGGAGTTTGTTGGGTGCGAACGAGGTCGCGGTTGGGGCTTGTTCCACGTGGAACAATGCAGAACCTGGCACGGACTCGAAAATGTTCCACGTGGAACGAACGTCCCTGTTTCCAAAAAGGTGCTGTACCAATCGAGAACGCGCCCTCAAAAAAACTCCAAAACGGAAGCGAAATCCGAGTAGTTTTCCACCGCAGGCCTGTTTTCACGCTCATCCTTTGCTTCTCACTCGGACGGTTGCCAAACCCTTCCCCCTCAACTGCTTGCCTATGCTCCGCCGAGTTTCTCCTCAATCGCTTTCCACAGCTTTACCCCGTTCTCCACAGTGCAACTCGCTACCCTCATGGCCCCCTTCCCTTTACTCTTATCTCCCATGGGTAAGATTCTCGGCGTTGTCAACCAAAAGGGCGGAGTTGGCAAAACCACCACAGCCATCAACCTCGCTGCCTGCCTCGCTCTCGAAGGCCTAAAAGTCCTCCTGGTTGATTGCGATCCCCAGGCCAACGCTACCTCCGGCCTCGGTTTTCAACGCGACGACAACCGGCACTCCATTTACGACGTTCTGATGGGCGATGCCCTCGCCGAGCAGGTCATTCTTCCGACGGAAATTGACCTTCTCTGGATGCTCCCCGGATCAAAAAACCTCACCGGCGCCAATATCGAGCTGGCCAGCGCGGCCGACCGCGCCCAACGCCTGCGCCACGCCCTCGCCCCCGTTCAGCCCAATTTCGACCTCGTCATCCTGGACTGTCCCCCGGCTCTCGATCTGCTCACGCTGAATGTCCTGGGCGCTGCGGACAGCCTTATTGTCCCGATGCAGGCTGAGTATTTTGCCCTGGAAGGCATTACTGAGCTGATCTCCACCCTTGAACGGGTGCGCGCCTCAGTCAATCCGAATGTCACGATCGAGGGCGTCCTGCTGACCATGTATGACGACCGCACAAATTTGGCGCAGCAGGTGACCGACACCCTCCGCGAATACTTCCGCGATCGTCTATTTCAGACGGTGATTCCACGCAACGTGCGCCTGGCCGAGGCCCCCAGTCACGGCAAGCCGGTGGCTCTTTACGATCCACGTTCCCGCGGCACGGAAGCCTATTTTGAACTGGCCGGCGAATATCTGGCTCGTAATGGCATCGAAAGCCCGCGCAGCGTCGAACGCAAGGCAGGCGCATCCGACCAGGCGTCCGGTCCGCCGCGCACTGCACCACGGGTAAAGGTCCGCTTCTGGCCATATTCATAGTTCTTGGCCGCAATGACCGGTGAGCAATATCACAAACCGCACCCGTTTATTTTGTTTCCAAAGTTTCGATAGACCAGAATTGAACCGCCTGCATTTGTTGCCGGATTTCGAGGACTCTGAACCATGACGATTGCTCCGTTAGACATGAAACGCCGCGCCCTCGGCAAAGGGCTGGATTCCCTGCTTCCACGCGTGCAGGCTCCTTCCGCCGCTCCCGCTGAATCGGACGGCGGCAAGCCCCGCGAGATTCCTCTCGAACAGATCGATCGCAACCCCTTCCAGACGCGCTCCCACGTCAATGAGGATCAGCTCGCGGAGTTAGCCGCATCCATTGTAGCGAATGGCGTGGTCCAGCCGATTCTGGTTCGCCCCATCGACGGCGGCCGATTTCAACTCATCGCTGGAGAGCGACGCTGGCGCGCTTCCCAGTTGGCTGGCAAAGCTACGATCCCAGCGATTCTCCGCCAGGTCTCCGACGAGCAGGCGATGGAAATCACCATCGTCGAAAACCTGCAGCGCGCCGACCTGAATCCGATGGAGCAGGCACGCGCTTTCGAGCGCCTGGCACGCGAATTCCACATGACCCAGGAGCAGATGGCCACGCGCACCGGCAAAGACCGCGCCACGGTGGCGAATTTCCTCCGGTTGCTGCGTTTGCCGGCCACCGTCCAAAGCCGCGTCGAGGCTGGAGAACTGAGTTTTGGCCACGCACGCACCCTTCTGGCTTTTGAGCACGCCGAAGACATCGAAAAAGCTGTTCAACGCATTATAGGACTTTCGCTCTCTGTTCGCCAAACGGAGACTTACGTGCAGGGGCTGCTGCACCCCGAGCGTGCCGCCAAGAAGGAGCCGAAACCCGAGCCTCCGGTCGATCCCAACGTGCGCGCAGTGCAGGAGCGGCTACAGCGTTCCCTCGGCCTCAAGGTCAACATTGAAGACCACAACGGCCGCGGCAGAGTGATTATCGAATATGCGAAACTGGAAGACTTCGACACGCTGCTGGAGCATCTGGCCGCCGAATAAAGCCGATGATCAGGGGATGGGCCGGGTCGAGCCTGCGAACAGGAACTTCCATGAGGTGTCGAGGTAGAGCCAGCGTTGCGAGCTGAACCAGCTCGTCGGCAGGCTGGGGACGTGTAGCAGCGTGTGGCCACCCATGCACATCATCTCTGTGCCGTTCCAGTCGAGGAAGGTTCTGGAGGCCTGGCCGACCTGCGCGGGATGCGTTACGCGGCGCACACAGACGGGGCACCTTTGGCGTTGATCCTTGAGAACCCAGCGCAGGCCAAACAGGCACATCGCAAAGGTGGAGACGAGTTGAATATAGACCGCTCGCTCGCGGCCAAATGTTGTGCAACCATAGGCCAGGTCGAGGGCCACAAAGTAGACGATTGGCAAAAGCATCGCGATTTTGGCGCTCAGGAAGCCCCAGCGGTAGAGTTTCCTGGTCCACGAGGTCTTTTGCGGATTCAGGCTGTATTCGCCGAGCGAAACGGAAGTGATGGCGGGCAATGCCAGCAAGGCCAGGAGGAGGGCAAAAAGGTAGATAGTTCGTGTAGCCGGCTTCCACTGTTCGAGAGAAACGCCCAGGAAATCTTCCTCGGAATCGCCGGGCCCGTTGGCGGTGATGTGTACGCACTGGGTCCACATCTCTGCTGCACCTATAGGCGTCAGATGGGCTACCACGAAACCCGCGCCTGCCGCTCCGGCCTCAGGATTGGGTTCCAGTTCCCAGACATCCACCTTGCCGGGCAGGCCGAGCGATCCGTCGGGAGCAACTCCGGCGATTCTGACTATCCGCGGCCCGAGCCGTACCTGGTTTCCAGCAATATGCTGATCCGCGCCGAAATCTCTTTTCCAAACTTTCTCGCTGAGTATCACTTCGATCATTGGGCTGCCGTCAATCGAGGCGGCGTTTACGCCCGGATCGGAAAACTGGACCGGCAAACCTAGCAAAGTAAAGAGGTTCGAGCTGGCGTGCGCTACTCCCCATGCGGTCCTGGTCTGCTGCCCGGTCGATGGCGATTGTGGCTCAACGGCTTCCCAGGTGATCCGATAGAAGGCGAACCCGTCAAAATACTTCTGCTTCCGGCCCTCCCACGCCCCGAATTCCTTCGCTGAAATCGTCGGCTCCGAATCGTCGTTCGAGCCTTCTTGTTGAATCATCACGAGATTCGGGTTCACTTTGCGCGGCCAGAGACTGCGCTCCGCCCGCACTCCGGGCAATAGCAACGCGATGGTATAACTGGCGGACAGGATCGCGCCGAGAATCAGCAGGCACTGACTGGGCGTTCCCACCATGTCCGCAAACCGAAATCTTCCCTGCCGGCCTGCGCGGCGCACGCAAAGCGCATCCTGGAAAGCACCCAGGCAAAACGCTGTAATCTCCCGCTCGCCACGCCACGAACCGGCGCCTTCCGGAGCACAAGCTTGTTGGACGTGCCACAGTTCCCCGCGCCACTCGCGCCACCACTCCGTACGCAGCGGGCCGGGCACCATGAGCGAAGCAGTGCGCAACAGCCCGAAGTGCACGAAGCGGTGCGCCCAGTTCCAATTCGCGGCCAGCTTCATACGGTTCTGGCCTCCTCGGTTGGGATCAACCTTTCCAGCAGCGGATAGCGCCGGCGGGAGGCTTCGAGAGTGGATTTTCCCGCGGGGGTCAGCTTGTAGTACTTCCTCGGCGGCCTCTGCTCTGCATCCGCAATCGACTGCCGCTCCCAATTCGAGCGGATCAGCTCGTCGCGCTCCAGACGCCGCATGGCCGGGTACACGGTGCCGCTGGGCAGGCCGGTCATCTCCATAATGCTGAAGCCGTAAACGAAGCCGGCGTCGAGCGCCTGCAGGATCATTGCCGCCGTGTGGGAGAGTTTTGTGTCCTGGAATTTAGGTTCGTGGACTTTAGCTTCGCGGGCCATGACGCATTCTACCTATGTAGCAATCTACTTGACAAGACCTGTATGTCAAGTGCTATATGTCGAGTGCTACATAGGGTATGCAGGTGAACGATGCTTGAATTGCGCAATGTGTCGAAACGGTTCTCCGGAATTCCCGCGGTGGACGACGTGAGTTTTTCGGCCCGGCCCGGCGAAGTGACCGGCTACCTGGGGCCGAACGGCTCGGGTAAATCCACCACCATGAAGATGATTACCGGCCTGATCGAAATGTCTGGCGGGCACATCTTTTTCGAAGGCAAACCGATACAGGATGACCTGATTGCCTACAAGCGCCGTATGGGCTATGTCCCAGAGGAGCCGTATCTCTATACGCATCTCTCAGGAACGGAATACCTGACCATGGTGGCGCAGCTTCGCGATCTGCCGGCAAAGCAATCCGCGCGGCGCATCGACGCAATGCTGCGCCTCTTCTCGCTTCACGACGATCGCCACGCATCCATCTCCGGCTACTCGAAGGGAATGCGGCAGAAAGTGCTGCTGATTGCGGCGCTCATGCACAATCCGCAACTCATTCTGCTGGACGAGCCGTTTTCCGGACTTGATGTCGCCTCATCGCTGGTTCTTCGCAGCTTGATTCAAGAGCTGGCCTCGCGCGGCAAAGTGGTTCTCTTCAGTTCCCATGAGCTGGATACCGTGGAACGCATCTGCTCTCGCGTTGTGATTCTGCATCACGGAAAGCTTGTCGCCGACGATTCCATCGAACGCCTGCGCTCGTTGATGGAGCTGCCAACGCTCGAAAGAATCTTTTCCCAGCTTGCCGTCGAACAGGACACCGAGTCTATGGCGCGGGAGATTGCGGATCTGATCTATGCATGAGCTGATTCACAAGTTGATCGAGCGCCTGCCGCTGGACTTTCGCGTTCTGTATCGGCAGTTTCTCTTGCGCGTGGTCGATCTCGAGACGCTTTCGATTCAGGCCGACGTTACAAAGTTCCTCGGCCAGTTTGCCGGCGTACTTATCATGCTCAGCCTGGTTCATTCCCTGATTACCTATCTCGGCTACACGTTTACCCCCGAGCCCCAGGCCCGTCTCGCCTTCTGCTGGCACCTGGAGCACTACCTGATTGCGACCACGATGCTGGTGGTTGGGCTATTCACGGTAATCAGTTGGGACGCAACATTCCCCGATCGCCGCGATGTGATGGTGCTTTCTCCGCTGCCCATCGCTCCGCGCACCATTCTTTTTGCAAAGGTGTCAGCTTCGGCGGCGGTTCTGGGCATTGCCATCGTTACTCTGAATGGGGCTTCCGGCATCATTCTGCCGCTGCTTCTGGGGGTTCAGCCAGGTCCGGCCCTGGGATTCTTTCAGTCGTTCCCGGCATGGTGGTTCACGATCGTCGCTGCGAGCGCATTTCTATATTGCTCGGTTCTGACTATTCAGGGATTTACGTCGCTGCTGCTGCCACGGCGCATCTTTCTGCGTCTTTCCGCCATTTTGCAACTCGCGGCATTCGGTCTCTTTCTGGGCGTCTACTTCGTTCAGCCGTCGCTTACCGATCCGGTCTCGATGGCAGATTCTCAAAGCCGCTGGATACTGGCCTGCTCGCCCACTTACTGGTTCTTCGCGCTCTTCAATCAGCTCAATGGGTCCTTGCCAGCACAATTCGGGTGGATCGCTTTCCGTGCATGGATAGGCCTGGGCATTGCTGTCGCCGGAGCAGCCTCTTCGTTGCTCCTCTGCTACATCCACACCATGAAAAAGACCGTCGAGGAACCGGACCTGGTGCCGGGGGCGGGCGGCTTCCAGTGGTTGCCCTCCTTCGGCAACTCGCTCCAAACTGCGATCGCTCTCTTCAGCATCCGGTCTGTTACACGCAGCCGCCAGCATCGTGTTGCCTTTGCGTTTTATCTTGCGTTTGTATTCGGAATCGCACTCTCGATGCTGCGCAGCGAACTGGCGGCCACCGCGCCACCTCCAGTCTCGATGGACCTTCTCGTCCCCACATTCCTGATGATGTTCTTCGCGGTAGCCGGCCTGCGCAATGTATTCTCGCTGCCCATTTCCCTGACCGCCAATTGGGTGTTGCGCACCACACAGCTCCGCCCGCCGGAAAAGTACGTGGCCGCAACCCGGCGAACGCTGCTTCTGCTTGCCGTGGTCCCGGTCTGGTTTTTGTCAGTTGCGCTGTCGTTCTCTTTTCGACCTTTCAACCAGGTTGCGGCGCATCTCGTTGTTTTGGCGATGCTCGGGTGCATTCTTGTCGAGCTCAGCCTGATTGGCTTCTACAAGGTGCCATTCACCTGTTCCTACCTGCCGGGAAAATCCAATATTCAGCTCGTCTTCTGGGGCTTCGTCATTGTTCTGATCGCGCTCATCATTCCGTGCCTGGAGCTTGAATTGCGCGCGCTCCACGACTCGTCCAAATTCATCTTCATGCTCTGCTTTCTCGGCGCCTTGTTTTGGGCACTTTGGACAATCAACGATCATCGCGCAAGATCCGCAGTCATCTACTTCGAGGAGATCCCCGAACCGCTGATAACAACCCTTGGGCTGAGTGCATGAGGGGGTCATGATGCGGCAAGAATTCCCTCAGGGGCTAAAGCCCAGCTTTATTTTCAGCTATTTGCGGCACGACTGAAGTCGTGCCCTGCTACAGAGCGGTCGAAAGTCCGAGTTATATCGAGTTTCCGCAGCCTGTGAAGCCCACCCTTGCCTTCAAGACAGAGAATTTTAGATTTTCGACACAAACCGCGAGAACACAACACAGGAGGCCGACCCCATGCTTGAGGTACAACACCTTTATCGAAGTTACCGCAGCATTCCCGCGATTGAGGATGTGAGCTTCAAAGTGGCGCCGGGTGAGATTGTGGGCTTTCTGGGCCCCAATGGCGCCGGCAAATCCACTACCGTCAAAATCATTACCGGCATGTTGCGGCCCAACGACGGGCGCGTGCTCTTCGAAGGCCAGGACATTGCCAAGGACATGGTCGCCTTCCGCGCCGCGCTTGGATATGTTCCTGAAGAAGCCCATCTCTACAACTACCTGTCAGGCCTGGAATATTTGCAACTGGTTGGCAGACTCCGTGGGCTCGGCGAGGCGCTCATTGAAGCCAAGGCCACACGCCTGCTGAAGCTGCTGAATCTGGAGTCGTGGCAGTATTCTCCAATCTCCACTTACTCGAAAGGAATGCGTCAGCGCGTACTCATCGCCGCGTCTTTGCTGCACGATCCCAAGCTGCTTATCTTCGATGAACCTCTGTCAGGCCTCGATGTAGTGTCCGGGCGGCTGTTCAAGGATCTGCTCGAACTGCTTGCGGCGGAAGGCAAGGCAGTCATTTACATCTCGCATGTGCTTGAAGTGGTGGAGCAGGTCTGCAACCGCGTCATTGTGATTGCGAAGGGAAGGATTCTGGCCGACGCTCACCCCGGCGATCTGACCAAATTGATGAGCCTTCCCAATCTGGAAAGCGTCTTCGCGCAACTGGTCCAGCAGCAGGATACGCGCACCCTGGCGCAGCAGATGGTGGAGGTGATGCAAATTGGCCATCCGTGAGGAATTCCAACGATTGTTCATGATGTCGGAGCCGGAAGCGCTCTCGCTGAATGCCCAGGCGGCCCTCGGCGCGGTGCATGAACCCCAGCGGAGCCAATTCTCGCTCCTCGTGCGGCACTTCCTTGAGCGCTTTTTCAATCACGAAACAGCTTCGCCTGACGGAGACGCCAAATCGCGGCTGGTTCTCATTGCCGTGGGCACAGGCATCCCTGGATTCATGGTTGCGTTATATCTATGGCCGGTCTATCACCCATTTATTGGTTGGCCGCCCGGCCGCCCCCTCGATGCGAGCCCGCCGCCTTATTGGTTACAAGTGAACCATCACTTTTTCTTTGTCCTCTATTCGTTTGTCGCCATGGGCATCATCACGGTGTTCGAGTGGGATATGTTCTTCCCCGACCTGCTTGACGTGTTCGTTCTGACCACCTTGCCCATTCAGAATCGAAGACTGTTCCAGGCGCGGGTTGCCGCGATCGCGATCTTCATCGTGGGCTTTCTGCTGGATGCAAACATGCTTGCGCCGCTGGTTCTCCCCGCCTCATTCGATCCACCCAACCTCCACCGACTGCTCTCTGGTCACCTACTCGCAGTTCTCGGCAGTGGACTGTTCTCGGCAGCCTTTATCCTGGCGCTTCAGGGCGTACTCCTCTCCGTACTCGGCGAGCGCCTGTTTCGCCGCATTTCCCTCGTGCTGCAAGGGCTCTCCATCTCGGTGCTGTTGATGCTGCTTTTGCTGTTTCCGGTGCTCTCCGCGGCGGTGCCGGTCTTCCTCCAGTCGGGAAGCCGCTTCGTGCTCTACTGTCCGCCATTCTGGTTTCTCGGCATCTACCAAAGGCTGCTCGAAGGCCCTTCGGCACTGCCCATCTATGCCCGGCTCGCGCAAATCGGATGCGCTGCGCCGATCGTCACAGTCGGGGTGGCCATGCTCGCTTATCCCCTGGCCTACCTGCGCAGGGTTCGCCAACTGGTGGTGGGTCCCGGCACTCACGACACGCGAAGCTGGTTCGCGACCCCCGTGCGGGCAATCCTCCATGCGACGGTTCTTCCGGTTCCCGTCAGCCGGGCGGTTTTTCACTTCATCAGCCAGACACTGATTCGCGTGCCGCGCTACCGCATCTATCTTGTGCTTTACGGAGGAGTTGGCCTCTCCGTGCTCGTAGCCAGCGTCCTCCGCCTGATCGTCGCCCACGGGCAGGTACACTTGGAGGTCTCTCCCGACGGCATCCGCGCGTCCATTGCCATCGTTGCATTCTGGACCATTGCCGGGTTGCGCATGGCCTTCGTCTCTCCCGGCAATCGCCAGGGAAGCTGGGCATTCCGCATCGTTCACGGGAGACCACCCGAGCTCGACACTGCCATGGAGCAGCTAAAGGCGGCGAAACTCTGGGTTCTCCTGTGGGCTTCAATCGCCACTTTCGGGGCACTGCTTATATTGCGCCCGTTCACTCCGCCGGAACTGCTCAGCTGGCGGGCAACGGCAAGCCTGGGGCTGACTGCCGCAGGGCTGTGCCTGCTGCTGACGGACGTGCTTTTCCTCTACGTCAAGACCGTCGCCTTCACCGGAGATACTGCCCGAGAACAGCCCAACCTTGCCTTGACGCTGCTGAAATACTTTACGTTTCTGCCCATCGTTGTCGGACTCCCAGTTGCCTCACAACCATGGGTGGAGAAGAGCGCCGCGCACTTCGCCTTGGCTGTCGCCGTCCTCGGATTGGCCCATGCAGGGCTTCAAATCCTCCACCGCCGGATCATCCGGGAGCATTGCAACATGCCCGGCCTGGAAGACGACGAGGAGGACTTCCCGATGAAGCTGGGGCTCCGCTATTAAAGCGGCTTGATGCCGCGGCCCGGCATCGGTCGGAAATCAGGTTCCAGCCGAATGACCATCGATACCCCACCACGTGGGGTTAAGCTGCATAAAATCATCTTCCAGCCGATAACGTTCAACGATGGATTGCCTGAGGTACGCGCGCGCATTCGTGTTTCTGCTGTTCGTGAGTGTATCCCTGTGGGCGCAGGAGTATAGCTTCCGCGCCTTCGCGAATGCCGATGGCCTCAACAATCTGGCGATACGCAATATCTTCCAGGATCGAGTCGGGTTTCTGTGGGTGAGCACGGAAAACGGGATCTACCGCTATGACGGAGAGCGCTTCGAGGCCTTCGGAGGAGCGCAGGGAATGCCGGCCAACTCTGGCGTAGCCTTTGGCGATGCGCCGGATGGATCGTTGCTTGTGGGCGGCGCCATTGGCCTTTACCGGCTTCACGGCAACCGCTTCGATAAAGTTCCAGCCGCGTTCAAGACCGTCAATTGGGCGCAGGGAATCCAGGCGGATGGCAAGGGCCGCACATATCTCGGTACAGAATTGGGCCTGGTAGTTATCTCTTCCCAGCCAGGCCAGGCATTTTTCTCGATGCACACCGTGGCTCAGCCGCCACGCGCATCGGGGCCCGAAGCCTACGGCGTTCTCATAGATGGGGAAACTGTCTGGTACGGGTGCGGGCTGGAACTTTGCCGCATCGACCGCGGTCAAACCGAAGTTCTTGGGCGTGAACGAGGGCTGCCTCCACGCCAGGTAACGAAAATCTGCAAAGACCACGAGGGTAGCCTCTGGGTGCGGGTAAGGAACGACGGCCTCTACGTGCTGCTGCCAGGGCAGTCCCGCTTCCGCAGACCGGAACTGCCCACCTCAATGAAGGCGTCGATCGGCATTCCAAACACCGATGCCGATGGGCGAATCCTCCTCCCATCGGCGGATGGACTGCTGATTCACGAAGACCGGGGCTGGAGGAAGATCGACATAACGGCCGGATTAAAGGGCGTTGTTTACTCGGTCTTCGAGGATCGCCAACACTCTCTCTGGATTGGACTTGCCGGCCGGGGGCTGGTGCAATTGCGAGGCTATGGCGAGTGGGAAATCTACTCCACCGCGAGCGGACTACCCTGGGATCTGGTGTACGAGATACTGCCCCAGCCCAGCGGGGTGCTTTGGCTCGGCACCGAAGGCGGCCTGGTGCGCGGGCAGCGAGACTCCACCGGCATTCGCTGGAAAAAGGTGCCGGGTCTGGACCTATCTCCCGTTCACTCCGTCCGTGCGGGCTCCGGCGGGAGCCTCTGGCTCGGGACAGAAACCAGCGGCGTCGCGAAGTTCAACACCCGCACCGGCGCCGTGCGGTGGTTTGGCGAGGGGCAAGGGTTGCTCGGCAAAGCCGCGTATACGGTTCGATTCGATCATGAGCAAAGGCTCTGGGTGGCAACCGACGCGGGACTTTTTGTCGCCAGCGCTCCGTATGCGCGGTTTGCCCGCGTCGGCGAACTGCCGCCATCCCGGTTCTGGGCCATTGCCCAGGGAAGCGATGGCACGGTTTGGGCGGGCGGCGCGGACGGCCTCTACGCCTTAGCTGGAGGCCATTGGAGAAACTTCAAGCCCGTCGATGGCTTGAGCAACCGGGAAGTGCTCTCCCTGGGCGCGGGCGCCAATGGAATCATGTGGGTGGGATATCGATTCGGGGGTGGCATCGACCGCGTCCGATTGCGGGCGGAAGGTCTTGCGGTTGAGCAGGGCGTGCAGCGGCCGGGCACGGACGGTATCGTCTATTTTTTTGAATCCGACGCTCAGGGACGGCTATGGGTAGGCACCGAGAACGGCGCGGACGTGTGGGATGGATCCCGCTGGAGCCACTATGACATGAACGATGGTCTGGTCTGGAACGATTGCAACCTCAATGCGTTCGCCGCGGAACCGGACGGTACGGTTTGGATCGGGACCAGCGTCGGGCTTTCCCGATTCAGGCCCCGTCCCCACCCTGCTCCGGCGTCGTCGCTTCAGCTGGTGTTCACCAAGCTTCTGATGGGCCGCAAAGATGTTTCCGACGAAATCAATCCTTCCCTCGACCTCCGAGCCAACTCGCTGATTGCACGCTTCTCCGCGCTGAATGCGTCCAGGCAGAATGGGGTGCTCTTCCGCTACCGGCTTGACGGCGCGAACCCCAACTGGACAGAGACCGCACAGAGAGAACTGCAGTTCGCCGAGCTGGCCCCTGGAACCTATCGGCTGCAGGTGGAGGCCCGGGACAGCGACCAAACGTGGCGCACGGGCAGGGCGGAATTCGCATTCAGAATCCTCGCTCCGTGGTATCGGAGATGGTGGTTCTTCACGGGCTGCGGCCTCATTCCCCTGTTAGTCGTCGCGTTCGTGGTACGGTCCCGGATTGCCGAGCTGGAAAGAAGGGAGCGCGAACTCCGGCGCTTGATGGCGGCCCAGGACGAAATCCGCAATCTAGCCTTCTTCGACCCCTTGACCGGCCTTCCCAATCGCCGCCGGCTCTTCGACCGGCTGAGCAGAGATCTGGCCACAATTCCCCGAAGTGCTCAGATGCGTGCCCTGCTCCTCATCGATCTGGACGATTTCAAGACACTGAATGACACTCTGGGCCATCAAATCGGCGACCTTCTTCTGCAAGAGGTAGCCCATCGCCTCACCTCCTCCGTCCGCGCAACCGATACCGTGGCCCGATTGGGCGGAGACGAATTCGTGATCCTGCTCGTCGATCTCAGCGAATTTCCAATCGTTGCAGCGGCGCATGCGGAGACCGTCGCCGAGAAAATTTGCGAGGTTGTGGGCCAGCCCTACAGGTTGGACGGACATGAGTGTCAAGGCGCCTGCAGTATCGGCATCACTGTATTCGGCGAGCAGCGCGAAAGTGCCCATGAGATCCTGCAACAGGCCGACATTGCCATGTACCAGGCCAAAGCGGCAGGACGCAACGCCGTCCGTTTCTTTGCACCGGAGTTGCAGGTCGCCGCCAATGCCCGCGCCGCTCTCGAGCACGACCTCCGGTTGGCCATCAAGACCGCCCAGTTCCTGCTCTATTTCCAACCGCAACTAGACCGCGGCGTGGTGGTCGGCGCCGAGGCCTTGCTGCGCTGGAATCATCCGCAGCGTGGCATTCTTGCCCCTGGAGAATTCATCTCCCTGGCCGAGGAAACAGGGCTGATCCTCCCGCTTGGTGACTGGGTGCTGGAGGCCGTCTGCCGGCAAATCGCCGCCTGGGCGGGCAGCGAGGCAACCGCATCCATCGCCATTGCCGCAAACATCAGCGCCCGCCAGTTCCGCCTGCCGGACTTCGTCGAACGGGTGTTAGCGGCGTTGAGCCGCACTGGCGCCAATCCCAAGAACCTCAAACTGGAACTTACCGAGAGCATGCTGGTCGACAACATCGACGACGTCATCGCCAAAATGATGGAACTCAATGAGCACGGATTGAAGTTTTCCCTGGACGACTTTGGCACCGGGTATTCCTCGCTCTCCTACCTCAAGCGCCTCCCCTTGCAAGAACTCAAGATCGACCGCTCCTTTGTGCGCGACATTCTTACAGATGACCGCAGCGCAGCCATTGCGCAAGCAGTCATATCCCTCGGCCGGGCGATGGGCCTGTCGGTGCTGGCGGAAGGTGTCGAGACCGAGGAACAACGCCGTCTGCTCAGCCACCTCCGCTGCCATGCCTACCAGGGCTTCCTGATCAGCCGGCCCGTTCCGCCCGAGCAATTCGAATTGCTGTTGCCCCGCTGGTCAGAAGTCGACCTCCTGACAAACAAGTAGCCACGCTGCTGCACCCTCCACACCCCACCGGCTATACTCGCCTTTTTGGGGCCTTGCCGAACCGACCAATGGCGCGCCCATGGAGATCCCTGTTTTGCCCTTTACCCGCCGTGGCTTTTTGAAGTCGCTTTCCCGGACCGCACTTGTCCTTTCGCTTGAAGACGTCCTGCGGCTGGCCCGGCCCGCTTTTGGCCAGCAGGCTGCTTCCGCGCAGAAACCATCCGGCAATTCGCGCCAGGCCTATGAAGCGCCGGCGCGCCCCGCACCCAAGGGGATGCCGTCGCCCGTGACCGGTACGCCACTTGGGGTGCAGTTTACCGATGTCGCCAAGCAGGCTGGCCTCAACGTCAAGACCATCTTCGGCGGCGAACACCGTAACAAATACCTGCTCGAGACCACCGGCTGTGGTGCGGCCTTTTTCGACTACGACCAGGACGACTGGGTCGACATCTTCCTCGTCAACGGCTGGCGCTTTGAGGGCTTTCCCAAGGGCCAGGAGCCGGTCTGCCACCTGTTCAAGAATAATCGTGACGGTACCTTCACCGACGTTACCCTCAAAGCCGGTCTGGCCCGTTCTGGATGGGGGCAGGCCTGCTGTGTGGGCGATTACAACAACGATGGCTGGAATGATCTTTTCGTCAGCTACTACGGCCAGAACTCCCTGTTTCGCAACAACGGCAATGGCGCCTTCACCGACGTGACCAAAGAGGCTGGACTGCTGCAATCCCGTCTCCGCTGGAACTCCGGCTGCACCTTTCTCGATTACGACAAAGACGGCCATCTCGACCTCTTTGTCGGCAACTACATCGACTTCGACGTCAAGACCGCTCCGCTGCCTGAGGACGCCAACTGCACCTATAAAGGGATCCAGGTAGCCTGCGGCCCGCCCGGCCTGGAAGGTGGTAAGAACCTTCTTTACCACAACAACGGCGACGGCACCTTTGCCGATGTGAGCGAGAAGGCCGGCATGAACTGCACGCTTGGTACATATGCCCTGAGCGCCGCCGCGGCTGACCTCGACAATACCGGCTGGCCCAACATATATGTCGCGAACGACTCCACATCCGCCACCTACTACGTCAATCAGAAAAACGGCACCTTCAGGGATGAGGCCATCGAAGCCGGCGTGGCCTACTCGCCGGACGGCAAGCCCCAGGCAGGGATGGGGGTCTCAATCGGCGACTACAACCGCGACGGGCTGCTCGACATCGTCAAGACCAACTTCGCCGGCGATACCGACTCCCTCTTTTTGAACCTCGGGGACGGCTCATTCGACGATCGTACCTACCAGGCCGGCCTTGGCATCAACACACGCCTGCTTGGCTGGGGCATCAGCTTTATCGACATGGATAACGATGGCTGGCTGGATATCCTGGTGGCCAACGGCCATGTCTATCCCGAGGTGGACGGAACCCAGGTGGATGCCGCCTATGCGGAGCGGAAGTATCTCTATCGCAACCTGCGCAACGGACAATTTGAAGACGTGAGCCTCGCCGGAGGCAGCGGCATCACTGCGCCAGTGCCGGCCCGAGGCTTTGCCATTGGCGATTACGACAACGACGGCAGATTGGATGCGGTGGTCAATTGCGTCAACGCAGGGCCTCAGTTGCTCCATTGCGAATCAACCCTCAACCGCAGTTGGATCAAGATCCGAACGGCCGGGACAAAGTCCAACCGCTCGGGAATCGGCGCCCGGCTCAAGGTGACGGCCCAGACCGGCACACCTCTGTTGAACGCCAAACTCGGTGCGCCTCTTGTCCAGATCGAGGAAGTTCGCTCCTGCAACGGCTACTACTCGGCCAGCGACCTTCGGATTCACTTCGGCCTGGGCGAGGCCAAGAAGGCAGACCTCGTTGAGATTCACTGGCCCTCCGGAGCCGTCGACACCTGGAAAGATCTCGACGTAAACCGGCTCTATGTGCTTGAGGAGGGTGGCAAGATTCTCAAGACCGATAACTTTGCTTGATCGAGGAAGAAATCCTGATTGTGTCCGTTTGGTGGACGAGCGCAGGCCTTGAACCACCGCAACCCGATCGCTTCCGGCAAATTGAGACCAGGCCGCACCAACTTGTGCACGGGTTGCGAAACCCACCATCCTGACCGAAGCCACCAAATGTCATGCCCAAGACGCCGTACAAGACAGGGTCTACCGGTCCGATCCGGGTCTTAATCGAGACTGGCAAGGGCATCCGGAGAGCGAGCCCGATCCACATTCGGTTCGTGAAAGCGGTTCTGTTCGTGGCAAGCGCTGTGGCAATCGCCTCATCTAAATCAACCACTTGATTGATGCGGTACCCCATCGAACGGTGCAGATGAATGCGGGGACAATCATGGGTGCGGTCCGCAGTGGCAGCCAGGTTGCGTTGCGCAGCGCCTGTCTAAATGTCATATCATTTAAGAAGCATTTGAGTGGTCGGAAAGAGTCGATAATACGGTATCAACGCCCCAAACGCCTGAAACCTCAAGTACGGAACGGGCTGGCATGGATTCCACAATCACTCACTAAATCGCTTTATACAGGGGACTTAGTCTCACAGTTCTGCTTCGCTCACCGACAGTGGAAATAGAGGGGCGAAGCATGTAAATGTTTCCAGGTATTGACATATCGTATTTACGCTCAAACTCGTCATTTTTTTGCGTCTACCCTGTTGACAGCCTTGCTTTTGCTTGATATGGTTTCGTTTGCTCCGGAGTATGCCCTTTTAGCTCCCCCAAATTCTGTAATCGGGGGCGGCCTCTCCGGTAATTTAGCGATCCTGCCATTGTGGCAGGGGAGCCTTCAATGCCGACTGGCGGGAACCAACCTGCCGGGCATGTGGATAGACCACAAGTTCACACATAAAAACAGAGGCATCTTCAGGAGACCGCATGAACAAGAGTTTTAAAACCACCCTCGCCGTGGCAGCCTTTGCCTGCGCGAGCTTCCTGCTCACCGTGTCTGCCAGCGCGCAATCGGTCTACGGATCGATCTATGGCACCGTGACAGATAAGACCGGGGCCGCCGTAGCGGGCGCCACGGTCACGGTTAAGGATGAGGCCAAAGGCACCATCTTTACCGTCACCTCCAACGGATCGGGCGACTACAGCGTCCCTCACCTTATCCCAGACGTATACGACCTCAAGGTCACGGCCAAGGGCTTCAAGTCATTTGAGACCAAGGGCGTTGGCGTCGAGGCGGACGCAGCACCCCGCATCGATCCCACCCTTGACGTAGGCGGCAGCTCTGAAACCATTGAAGTCAACGCCGACGCGCAACCACAGTTGAAGACAGAGAGCAGCGACGTCTCAACCGTTTTTGACCAGCAGCAGGTTTCAAGCCTGCCGGTGGGCGATCAGAACTTCACCAACCTGCAGCTTTTGCTTCCAGGCGCCCAGAAGCTGGGGTGGTCGCACGCGGCCGATGAAAACCCGCAGGCTTCTCAGCAGATTCAGGTCGATGGCCAGGCGTTCGGCGGAACCGCATTCGAGCTCGACGGCACCGATAACCAGGATCCAATCCTCGGCATCATCGTCATCAACCCCGCTATGGACTCGGTCACCGAGACCAAGATCACCACACAGAATTTCGATGCGGAATTGGGCAAGGCAGTCTCCGCGGTCGTTACTGCCCAGACCAAGTCCGGCACCAACAGCTTCCACGGCAGCGCCTACGACTTCCGCACCGGCAATGCCAACGAAGCCCGCGATCCCTATTCTTCTGAAACCAGGGGCAAGTATGACCCCATCAGCAACCCGAACGGCCTGCCTGCTGGCTTGAAGAATCGCTTCGGCGGTTCGATCGGCGGTCCGATTTTGAAGAACAAGTTCTTCTTCTTCGGCAACTATGAAGCGCAGCGCTCGAAGGTAGGCACATCCGCTTCCGACACGGTGCCGACCGCCTTGGTGGTCAGCTCCTGCCTGAGCAATGCCGGGTGCGACTTCAGCGAGTACCCGAAATCACTCACGCCAAACACTCCGACGGCCCAGCTGATCTTCGACAATACCGCGGATCAGTCCGCCGCCACCCTCGCAGCATTCCAGAACAATCAAATCCCCGCCGCTTTGGTTTCGGCCCAGGCCAAAGCCTTGCTGACACTCATGCAGCCCTACCAACCGAATACCGGTGGTGGCGCCGTCACCAACAATTACTCGGGGACGGGCACGGGACTCTTCAACAGCAATGCGTGGACAGCACGTGGCGATTACACGCTCAACGAGAAGATGCATGCTTTCGCCCGATTCTCGCGGTTCTGGGATACTCTCTCCGGCAAGGTCATGTTCGGTGCGGCGGGCGGCCCAGGGTTCGGCATCGGTGGTTACGGCGGCAACTCGAATGGAGCCAACGACTCCTTGGCATCGGGCATGGATATCGCCGTCAGCCCCAAGCTGCTTACCGACTTCCGCCTCGGCTACTACCGGTACAACATCATCGACTCCAAGTATGACGCGGGTACCGAGTTCGCCAACCAGTTGGGGATTCCGGGCATCAACACCGGCAATTCCTTCACCTCAGGTGCGCCCGGCTTCGTGATCAGTTTCCCGACCACAGGTGCCCAGTCGAACATTGGCGGTGGCCTCAACATCAATCGCTGCAACTGCCCGCTCACCGAGCGTGAAGACCAGTTCCAGATCGTCAATAACTGGACCAGGATCATGGGCAACCACTCCCTGAAGCTCGGCGTCGATCTGCGCTACGGCCGCAACCTGCGCGTTCCTTCCGACACGGACCGCGCCGGACAGATGAACTTCACCAACGGCCCCACCTCGAATAACGGAACCTACGGCATCGGCCTGGCCACTTTCGCACTGGGCGAAGTTTCCAACTTTGGCCGCTACGTTTCCACGTCCACCAACGCCAAGGAATTCCAGAAACGCACCTTTTTCTATGGACAGGACACCTGGCGCGTCACACACAATCTGACGCTGAACCTTGGTCTTCGCTGGGAGCTGTACTTCCCTGAGAAGGTGAATGCGACGGGAAACGGTTCGCTCATGAATCTAAGCGACGGTTATATGCATGTCGCTGGAATTGGCGGCATTGGAAGCGACATGGGCTGGAACATCCAAAAGGCAAAGGGCTTTGCGCCGCGCATTGGCGCAACCTATCAACTTGACCCCAAGACGGTCCTTCGCGCCGGATACGGCCGCAGCTTCGATACCGGCGTGTTCGGTTCGATCTTCGGCCACGTCGTCACCCAGAACCTTCCGGTTCTGGCCAACCAGAGTCTGAGTGGAAGCGGATCGGCTGTTGCATACGCTTTCACAATGGCAGCCGGGCCCCAGGCGGCTACTTTCCCGCAGGTTCCCTCCAACGGCCTTCTTCCAGCAGAGGCCTATACTGGAGGCGTGAGCCCGAAGGCTCGCCCCAACCCGCTTCATTTTCCGACCATCGACGCGTGGAATTTGAGCGCGCAGCGCGCCCTTACACCGTCTCTCACCCTCACCATGGCGTATGTTGCCAACAAGGGAACGCACACCCTCGGCGACACCGACCAGAACAATACCAACCCCAATGAGGCGGCTTTGTTCCTGCCCGGCGCCAACAGCCGGAGCGGACAGACCCTGCACTGGGATCCAAACGCGCCATCGGTCTCGGCCACTTCCAGCGGCATTGCCCCGGACGGTGGAGTTTCCAACGGAAACCTCTTGAAGCGCTACTACGCCGGGTCGCTGGCTGCCTGCAAGGACGCCAACTACATTTCATTGGCCAACCTCCAAACCGCGGACGGCGACCCAAATATTACGGCCGGACAGTGCGGCTGGACCAACGGCATCAGCTACTATGGCGACGATCAGAACACCGAGTTCGACGCCATGCAAGTGACCCTGGCAAAGCAATTCACCAAAGGTCTTGCGGTCACGGGCAACTACGAATGGGCAGCCGCCTTCGGAGATGCAAACGGCTTCTGGACCTGGGACCATCACGTAACCCATTACCGCGACAGCAACGTCCGCAACCAGCAGCTCACCGTCTATGGCAGTTACGATTTCCCGTTTGGCAAGGGTAAGCAGTTCTTTCCCGATGTAAACCGGATAACCGATCTGCTTATCGGTGGCTATCAGCTCAGTGGTGTCGTGGACTGGTCGGGCGGTCTCCCGTTCGGCGTCGGGTTTGACAATTTCAATCCCTACACCGGGCCCACCGGAACCAAACCCGCGAATTGGCAAGATGAAGACTGCAACCACAACACCGGCGGCTCGGCAGCGCCTTGCCGGCCGAATGCGAGTGGCCACATGCCAACGAAGCTGACGAGTTTCGATCCCAGCTCCAAAACCAGGAAATTGTGGAATCAGCAACCCGTAAGCGGCGGTATCTTCTCATTCCCTGGACTGGACGTGATTGGAAACGCAGGGAATAACAACTACATCGGACCGTCCTTCTTCAATGGCGATCTGGGCATAACCAAGGCGTTCACCATCCACGAGAACATCGCTACCAAATTCCGCATGGATGCGTTTAACGCTTTCAACCATATCAACGCGGGCAACCCTAACACCACCAATGTCTTAGGCTCGACTGGTCCCATCAGTGGTCAATCGGCAGGCGGTCAAGCCCGTCAACTTGAATTCTCTCTCCGCGTTCAGTTCTAATTTCGCGAAGGAGCCGCAATTGACAACATGGAGGGGAGCTTCGGCTCCCCTCTTTCTTTTCAACCTGAACCGCCGCGATGGAAGCAAGGTCAGCGCAATCATCTTACAGGGGTTAAAACCCAGATTTCTGCTGGCCATTGTCGGCACGACCGAAGTCATGCCCTGTTACAAAACAGCCTTATGAAACCTACTCAAAGGAAAAAGGCATTCACGGACTAAACTGATCAGAAGGCTTCTCCGATGCAGCGCACTTTCATTGCCGCACTCTTATTTGCAATCCTGTCTCTAGCCGCACCCGCTCAAACCACGCCAAACGCGACCCAATCCAGCGGTGAAACACCTGAGCCCGCGCCGACGCCCTTTGAACAAGCGAAGACCCTTGCTGGAAAAGGACGCCTCGACAAGGCATTGGCGATCCTCGACCAGTTAGCCGCCCAGCCCCCCGAACCGGCCGGTGCAGAGCGCCTGCGCGGAATGATCTTCTATCAGAAGGAACAATTCCAGGAAGCGATCCAGGCTTTCGCCAAGGCCAGCGATCAAGATCCCAACGATCGCGAATCCGTTGAGATGCATGGCGTGATTCTCTATCGCCAAGGCCACCCAGCCGATGCAATTCCCTTTCTTGAGAAGGCCCACATAGCCGTCGAGCGCGCAAACGTCGACCCGCAATATGTGCTTGGACTTTGCTACGCCGATGTTGGGCGTTACGACGATGCGCGCCACGTTTTCGCAGCGCAATATGCGTTCCCTCCCGACTCCGCCGAGGCGTACCTGCTGGCCGCGCGCCTGTTTCTCCGCCGCGAATTTGCCGCCGAAGCCGCTGTTCAGGCCCACAAAGCCCTCGAAATCAATCCCAATCTACCTCTAGCCCACCAACTTCTTGGAGAAGTCGCTCTTTCCAAGCAAGACGTGCCAGACGCGATCAGCGAGCTGGAGGCAGAGCGAAAAATTAATCCCTTGAATGGGACACTCTATGACCGCCTCGGCGACGCCTACCTGCGCAACGGTAAATACGAGGAAGCCCAGCAAGCCCTCAACCGCGCTGTATTGCTTGAACCCAGCGCCACGGCCCCCTATATCCTGCTCGGCGAGACATTTCTCCAGCTAAATGAACCGATTCAGGCTCTGCACTACCTGGACCACGCCGCGAAGATGGACCCATCGAACTATCTCACCCACAACCTGCTCGGCCAGGCCTACAAAGCGACAGGCCAGACGGCAGAGGCCAAGCGCGAGTTTCAGATGGTTGTGGACCTGCAGCACAACGACAAGCCGCAGCCTGCGGGAAAATAGACCATGCACTTTAATCGCCGCAGCTTTCTCTTGATTTGCATTCTGGCAGCCTTCCCGGCCCTTCTCGCCGCGCAGGCGCCGCGCCCCAAGGAGCCGGACCCGCTCAAGCGTGCCGACGCTGCCTTCCGCGCCGGCTACACAGCCATGCAGGCCGGAGATCTGGAACTGGCAAGAGTGCAGTTCGCCCTTGCCGCGCGCCTCGCCCCACAGATTCCGGAGGGCCATGAAGCTCTGGGCGAGATTCTGATCGAGTTGGGCAAGCCAGCCGAGGCCGTCCCCGAGCTTGAGACCGCCCTTAAGCTTAGACCCGGCGACCAGGGCATGGAAGCCAACCTTGCGATCGCCTATGCAAAGGCCGGTGAACCCGCCAAGGCAGACCCACAGTTCAGCGCCGCTTTTCAGGCGTCTCAACAAGCAGGCGCGCAGCCGGTTGACGCCGATTTCTGCCAAGCGTATGCCCGTGCTCTGGCGGCAACCGGCAAGCCGGACGATGCCATTCGGATGTTTCAAGCAGCCGTCGATCGCGGCGCGGCAACAGCGGAAATCTTCGACGACATCGGCTCACTCTACGCGCAGTCGGCCAACTGGAGCGAAGCACTGCCCCAGTTCGAACATGCCGTGACGGTCGACGGTTCCTATGCTCCGGCTCGCATCCATCTAGGAATTGTGCGGCGGCAGCTTCGCGACCTCGACGGCGCGCTTGCTTCTCTTCAGGCAGCGGTTACACTCGATCCAGCCAACGCCCTCGCGCAGTCAGAGTATGGCCGCACTCTCGAAGCCGCGGGAAAGGACGAGGCTGCGACTCCTTATCTTGAACAGGCCATCAAGCTCAATCCAGATCTTCCCGGTGTTCAAAACGAGCTAGCTTTGGCCCTCCAGCGCCAGGGGCGTCAGCAGGAAGCGATTCCGTGGTTTCAGCAGGCCCTTCGGCGTGAACCTCAGAATGTCAGCGTCCTTACCAATCTCGGTCTCGCGCTCACCCTCACCGGAAATGCCAAAGACGGGCTCACCTACTTTCAACGGGCACGCGCCGTCGCACTTCCCAGCGCAACCCTCTTGAAAGATCAGGGCGTTGCCCACGTGCAGCTTTCGGCGTTCGATGAGGCCATCGTCGATTTTCAGGCGGCACTCGTCCTCGATCCCAACGATCCTCAACTCCACTACGACCTCGGGATGGTTTACAAGCTCAAAGATCGGGTCGACGACGCCATCGCAGAGCTTACCCGCGCCGGCCAGATGGACCCCACCCTTCAGGATCCGCCCTATACCCTCGGCATCCTCTATATGCAGATCGGCAAGCTCGACGAAGCCGTGGTCGAGCTGAAAAAGGCTGTGGCTCTTCGTCCGGAGAATGGCGATGCGTGGGCCATCCTGGGCAGCACGCTCAAGCAGGACTCACGCCTGGATGAGGCTCGCGATGCCCTCGAAAAGGCGATTCCATTATTGCCTGGCCAGCCTGGCCCTCGCGTCACTCTGGCAGGGGTGTTGGCGGAACAGGCTGGCGCCGGCGCTGCTGCCGCGGACGCCGCTGAAGCCGCTGGCGATCATCAGAAAGCCGACCAGTTGAGCGCCCAGGTGACTACGCTTCGCACTCAGGCAGCCGAGTATCGCCGCCAAGGGGCCGACCTGGCCCGCAGCGCGGTCAGCCGCCAAAAAGCGAACTTCGCCATGAATGCCGGCAACCAGCTCCTGCTGAAAGGCGAGATTGCAGACGCTGTAGCCCGCTACCAGGAGGCGATCGCCGCCGATCCCACCTTCGCCGACCCGCACAACCAGCTCGCCATGGCTTACGATCGCCAGGGCCGGGCCGCCGATGCCGCCGCCGAACGCGAAAAAGCGGCGAGCCTTGCCATTGCAAAGTAGAATCCGGTATCCAAGAAATATCAGGTCGCGCCCCTACGCTCCGGGAAGCGACTGGAGCGTGCCTGTGCGCCAGCTTGCATACGCGGCATCCAATATCTGCTGGTTATGCAGGCCGTCCTGACCTGTCGCACGGTATTCGCCGCGCCCTTCCACCCAGTCAGAGAACGAATCCAGCATGAGCGTGTAGGCGTTGGCATTGGAAACTGTCATCCGCTCTTGAGCTTTGCCTGCTCGCCAATGCACAACATCTGTATCCGTGTCCACGGTCAATCCGTATTCGCTGGAAATTGTACCCGTCTCACCAGTCACTTCGAACACTGTGCGATAAGCTCCACGCGTACACACCGTCACCGAACCCATTGTCCCGCCGGCGAAATCCAAACCGACTACTGCGTAGGCTTCCACCGGGGCTGACCGATCATCTGCTCGCGCCAGCGTATTCACTGCGGCCACGCGGCTGTTCAGCACAAAGCGCAGCGCATCGATGCAATGAATGCCCACATCGCCGATCGGCCCTCCGCAGGCCAGGGCAGGATCGTAAATCCACGCGCGCGGACTGGTCTCTGCCGCGTAGCAGAATTGCGTGTGCGCCAATAAGGGCCGCCCAATCCGTCCCTCCGCAATCCAGTCCCGAATCACCTCGAGGCTGGCGTCGTAGCGCATGTTTTGCGCCACCCCCAGGCGCTGCCCTGAGCCTTGCGCGGCAGCCAGCATCTGCTCCACCTCCTCGGCGCGCATGCCAAGCGGTTTCTCACAAAGCACGGGCTTGCCATGCGCCAACGCCATCAAAACGTGAGGCAGGTGCAACGCATCGGGCGAAGTCACGAAGACCGCATCCACCAGCGGCGAGGCGCACAGCTCTTCCGCTGTCTCAAAGACGTGCTCGATGGAAGAGGCGCGCGCATTCACGGCAGCCTTCAGCAAATCGCGCCGCCACAATCCTGCCAGCGCCGACGCCCGCGCCCCTTGAAACGAAGGGACCAACCGCTTCTCGCAATGATGACCAAAGCCCAGCAAACCGTACCGAATCATGCTCCATCTCCAATACCGAGCTTACAGCGATCGAGAGGCTTGTTTCACATTCACATCCCACAGAATTCCGCTATCATCGGGAGCCTTGACAGGAGAGAGTATGGATCGACGGGCGTCCGCTGCAGTTCTTCGAATTCCGGCTATGGCGGGGTGGGCAATCTCTGCCCGTACCAGGACTCGGCGATGGGTGAGTTTTCGGCAGCGCTGCGGAATGGAGCGGCGTGACCGTTCTTGCTTGGGCTGAGCGGCAAGGATGCGGCGGACCGAGGTGCGACCGATGTTGAGTCGGCGCGAGATTTCAAATCTATTTAGTCCAGAGCCGTATAGCTTCCTGATCTTGCCGGCGTGTATTCCTGCGGTTAAGGGCCGGCTCAGCCGCTTGCCGATCTGCCGGGCGTGACCAACCCACAACTTTGCACACTCTTCTTGGCGTTTGCGGCGCGGAAACCAAGCTCCACGACTGCAAACGCCAAATAACGCAGAGAGTTTTACGCCAAATCCGAGGGGGACAGTTTACCGAGGAGATCCTTGCAGTTGCGACTATGCGTAAGATGCGATTGTATCGTATATTTTGCATATGTGGATTTCGCGAGAAATTGAGGCCCGCCTGAAACGCTCTGCGAAGACCCGGCCGGTAATCGTCCTGACCGGTGCCCGGCAGACCGGCAAAACCTCCACGTTTCTCCATCTTTTTCCGGGTTACGGATTCGTGTCCCTCGATCTACCGACCGAGGCCGAGCAGGCCGAAAAGGAGCCAGAGCGCTTCCTCCAACGTCATCCGCCTCCCGTCATCATTGACGAGGTGCAATATGCTCCTGGCCTCTTTCGGCACCTCAAGGTGGCCGTGGATGCCAACCGCACGCGCAATGGGCAATTCCTGCTTACCGGGTCGCAGAAGTTCACCCTGATGAAAAACGTCTCCGAATCGTTGGCGGGCAGGGCTGACATCGTGGAACTGGAGACCCTTTCGTTTGCCGAGATCCGCGAGGCGCTGCCCAAAACCGAACTCGAGGCCGCGGTTTTGCGCGGTGGTTTTCCGGAACTCTATGCCAACCCGGACATTGATTCGGTCGCATTCTACAATTCCTATCTTGCGACATACCTTGAACGCGATGTGCGCGCGCTGACCAATGTCGGTAGTTTGCGAGATTTCGAGAGATTTTTGCGTGCTTGTGCTCTCCGATCCGCAAACCTGTTGAACAAGGCGGACCTCGCGCGCGACGTGGGTATCGCACCTTCGACAGCGAATCAGTGGCTGTCCATGCTGGAAGCTTCCGGGCAGGCTGTGCTGCTGGAGCCGTGGTTCTCGAATCGTACCAAGTCCATTGTCAAGAGTCCGAAACTTTATATAGCAGACACAGGCCTGCTTTGCGCATTGTTGAATATCCGATCCGAAGAAGCGCTTCGGCAATCGCCCGCGGCAGGCGCAGTGTGGGAGACATTCGTTTTCGCCCAACTTAGAGACCGCGAGCGCCGCGCCGGCCGCTCGAGCAGCCTCTTCTTCTGGCGCGATCGGACACGGGAAGTGGATTTCGTGGTCGATGCTGGCGGACGCCTCGAACTGTTCGAAGCGAAATGGACGGAGATCCCAGATCTCGGCGACACCGTCAATCTGGACTTTGTACGGAACGTAATCGGCAAGGCGTGGGTGACTGCGGGTGGAGTCGTGTCGCGCACACCGAATTGCTTTCCATTCCTGAACGGTTTTCGCGCCTTACCCGTTACCGAACTCGGATGAGCATGGCTGTCCTGCATATCTGCTGCATAATGGCCAGCCGTACTTCACGACCAAGGAAATGCCCGCTCCAACAAGGTTCTGCCCTTTGCGCAGCTTGCCGGATATTCCGCGGAAACCGCACCATCGAACACCGGGATTCTTCCGGTCTCGTTTCCCATCCTTTCCGCGGGAAAGGATGGGGCATGGGGTTTTTTGGTGGGATCGGCCTTGCTGGGTGGACTACTTAACGGTTAGCGCCAATGTGGTGGTATGCGTGATGGCTGTGACGCCGTTGCTGGACTGGACTGTCACATCGATCGTGTACGTGCCAGCGGGCGTCGCTGGATTCACAGGCGGACCGTGGTGGTAATAGTCGTAACGCGCGTTGCAGGCCGTGGTTCCGAGCAAAGTGACTAGACCGAGCAGCGCCAGCAGCGAAAGGCGCTGCAGCCAGGCACGGCGGCGCACCGACCAAGCCAGGCCACCCAGACCGAGAGCGCCCGGCAGCAGGATTGCGAGCGAAACAGAGCCGGTCCCGGGACGGGCTGCCGAGGCGGACGCCTGTTGGGTGAGGATCACCATGGAGCTATTAATGGCTGCCGTGGCGTTGGGCAGGATCTCGATGTTTTCCGGAGTAAACACGCAGGAAGACTGATCGGGAAGGCCGGAGCACGAGAGGGTGACGAACATGGGCGCATTCAGCGCCGAGCTGTTCTCAGGGGTAACGAAGGCTGTGACGTTTCCCGATTGGCCGGCGGTGAGGGAAAGCGTGGCCGGGGATACAGAGATCTGGAAGTCGGGTGTAGTGGTGGCCTGTGCCTGTGCGCGGACGAACTGGGAGACCGATGCGCGGTGGGTTGCGTCGCCTGTATAGGTTGCGGTGAAGGCATGGTCGCCGGCGGGAAGAGCAAGAGCGACTGTGGCCTGGCCCTGCGCGTTGAGGGCTGCGCCGGCCAACGGACGGCCGTGGTCGCTGATGGCGATAGCACCGGTGGCGGGAAGACGGTCCTCGCCTGCGACAGCAACAGTCAGGTTTGCCTGCGTGCGTCCTGCCTGGTCGTGGCTTTCCACGGTCAGAGAGGTCTGCGTAGCCACGCCCTGCAAGTTCTGCGCGGCGAGGGCCAAGGCGGGCATAGCCAGTACGATGACACTTGCTGCAACCAACTCAAGCCGCAAACCGCGGCGGTTCATACCTCTCACGTGCACCTGCTCCAAATCTCAAGTTTCAATCCACGCCCCTGCCCGGGGTCGACCGGTGGCTAGCGAAGTTGGCACGCCGATAGCCTATGCCATATGTCGCGCGGCGTAGAACCCTATTGTAGCTGGCGGGGGCGCGGTCGGGCTACGGGCCTGCTTTTGGTTTGACGGATGGGAACGGAGAATGGCGCCGGGACGAGCGGCCTTTGTGCTGCAGTTCGTGTCGCGCTATGCTCATTGATTGAGGTGAACGCCATGACCGAGACTGCCGCGCGCCCCCAACTTGCCCACCTGACCGCCGTATTGGACGAGTTGCGCGCCAAAGGAACGCACTTCAACCTGCGCATTCTGGACGACCAGCAGGCGCCCGTCTGCCACTACGACGGCAAGCGAGTGATCAACCTGGCCAGCAATAACTACCTGGGGCTGGCGAACCATCCGAAATTGATTGAGGCGGCGCTGGCGGCGACTCGCGCGTTCGGGGTGGGGTCGGGCGCGGTGCGGACGATTGCCGGGACCATGCGCATTCACATGGAGTTGGAAGAGAAGATTGCGGGCTTTAAGAATGTGGAGGCGTGCGTGGTGTTCCAGAGCGGGTTCACGGCGAATGCGGGGACGGTTAGCTCGATTCTGGGGAAGGACGACTTCATTCTCTCCGACGAGCTGAACCACGCCAGCATCATTGATGGCGCGCGGCTGTCGCGGGCGAAGATCAAGGTGTTTCGGCATAAGGATGTTGCACATTGCGAGGAGTTGTTGCAGGAACTGGCGAATGAGCCGGGACATAAGCTGGTGATTACGGACGGCGTGTTCTCGATGGACGGGGACATTGGGCCGGTGGGTGCGCTGGCTGCGCTGGCGGAGAAGTATGGGGCCATCATGATGGTGGACGATGCTCATGCTTCCGGCGTGCTGGGGCGGAATGGACGCGGGAGCGTGGACCACTTTAACGCGCACGGCAAGGTGGATGTGCAGGTGGGGACGCTGTCAAAGGCGATTGGGGCGCTGGGCGGGTATGTGTGCGGGAGCCGCGATTTGATTGACTATCTTTATCATCGGGCGCGGCCGTTTCTGTTTTCTACTTCGCATCCGCCGAGTGTGGCGGCGACTTGCATTGCGGCGTTCGACATTCTGGAGAATGAGCCGGAGCGGATTGAGCGGCTGTGGTCCAATACGCGGTATTTCCAGGGCGAACTGCGGGGGGCGGGGTTCAACGTGGGCGGGGTGACGACGCCGGCGACCGAGACGCCGATTACGCCGGTGATTCTTGGCGATGGGCGGAAGACGATGGGGTTTTCGCGGGCGCTGTTCGATGAGGGCGTGTTGGGAACGGGGATTGCGTTTCCGACGGTGCCGGAGGGGAAGGCGCGGATTCGGCTGATGCTGACCAGCGAGCATACAAAGGCACAGCTCGATCAGGCGCTGGAAACACTGGAGAGGGTGGCGAGGCGGATGGGGATTTTGGAAGCAGGGCAAGCATGATCGCTCATTTGCGGGGAAAGCTGATTTTCAAGGAACCGGGGCAGGCTATTGTTGAGGCCGCCGGGGTGGGGTACGACGTGACCATCTCCGTGCCTACGTTTACTGCGCTGCCGAGCGTGGGGGCGGAGGCTTCGCTGCATATTCATACGCAGGTGAGCGAGGACCAGATTGCGTTGTTCGGGTTTCTCGATCGAATGGAAAAGCGGCTGTTTGAGCGGCTGATCACTGTCAGCGGTGTGGGGCCGAAGCTGGCGATCAAGATTCTCAGCGGCCTTTCAACCGAGCGGACGGTGCAGGCGATTCGCGGGCAGGATCACGCGCAACTGACGCGGATTCCGGGGGTGGGCAAGAAGCTTGCGGAGCGGCTTGTGGTCGAGCTGAAAGACAAGCTGGATGACTTTGCGGTTGCTCCGGTGCAGACCAGCGTGCGCGGGGCGGCGGTGGACGATGTGCTGTCCGCGCTGACGAACCTGGGGTATCAGAGGCCGGCGGCAGAGAAGGCGATTGAGCAGGCTGTGGCTAAAGACAAGGCGCTGGCTGGGGATTTCGATGGGCTGTTCCGCGGGGCGTTGAAGGTGATCCGGTAAAAGCAGATTACAGGTTGCAGATTACAGATGACAGTTGCGGGTCCTGCAACCGTTTCGCGGATTCAACAGGACGTTGAAGACGAACAGGCGTGGTCACGATGAAACGCCCTCAGGGGTTGAAGTCCGCGTCTCTTTTGGGTTCGTGGCGGCACGGCCGAAGCCGTGCCCTTTCAAAGCGCGGCTTCCTCTGAGATTCAAAGACGCTCGTCGCGGTACACTCTTCATTGCTATGGTTTCGAAACTGAAAAATACGGGTGCGGCGGCGCTTCCTTATCTTCGGCCTGATGGGCTGAAGTTCCTTAAGGGGCTCGAAAAACATAACGATCGCGAATGGTTCAACGGGCGCAAGGCTCTGTATGAGGCGGAGCTGAAAGAGCCGATGCTGGCGATCATCCGCAAGATTACGGACGCTATGTTGGAGTTCGCGCCTAATCATGTTAGGCCGGCGGAGAAATCGCTGTTCCGCATCTATCGCGACACGCGCTTCTCGAATAACAAGCTGCCGTATAAGACACACGTCGCGGCTTGGTGGTCGCACATGGGGATGGAGAAGACTTCAGGGGCGGGGTACTACTTCCAGGTGAGTCCCAAGGGCGTGGTGATTGCGGCGGGGGCTTATATGCCGGAGAAGGAGCAACTGGCGGCGATTCGGAATTGGCTGGTGGACAATCACGTCGAATTTCGCAAGCTGCTGAACAAGCCGGCGGTCAAAAAGACGTTCACCGAGTTTGAAGGGGAGGCCTTGACGCGGCCGCCGAAGGGGTTTCCTTGCGAGCATCCGGCGATGGACCTGATCAAGTGCAAGCAGTGGGGCCTGAGCACGACTCTGCCGGCGGAGACGGCGCAGGAGACGAATTTTGCGCAGACGCTGATCAGGCATTTCAAGCTGCTGGCGCCGGTGGTGGATGCGCTGAATACGCCGATCGCGGCTTCGTTGGCGCCGAAGAAAAAGGTGCTGTTCGGACTGCACTGAAGCTATTTCGCACCGGCCCTACGGGACGGCGGATTCTCGCCAAACTGTCTCCCCGGATTGCGTCCGCGGTGCGGACTTCATCCGGGGCTACTCTCACATCATCCCTCCGGGATGAGCGGCGGTAGCAAGAGCCACCTTCAAGGCTGCTCTTGCTTCTTCCTTTCAAGTTGAGGAGCTGTTGCGCGTTGCATGAGCGCGGGAAACGGACGCATTTGGCGGCTGATTCCCGATGGGGGAATCGTCTCGCGTTTGGTGGCGTCCCAACCTGTGAATCGGGCTAAAACCGGGCAAAATCAGGCAAATATCGGGAAAATCACGGAAAATCCCTAAAATCTTGTGGAAATCGGGGTTTTTCGGTTGACTTTAGCCGGTCCAAAGTCGCATTGTAACGAACGACGGGGTTATCTAGAACCCGCATGAATACAGGGGAAACGTGCAAGCGTTGTCTCGGTCGCACTCCCTCCATGCGGTACGCGAAAGCGACAGATACCCAGGCAACAATGGCCGCCCCGAGGGTAGGCCCAGAAGGAGAAGAACACATGGCAACTGGATTGACCAAGACCGCTCTCACGCGGCACCTGGCCGAGAAGCTGGAACTGACCAACAAGCAAAGCGCAGCCTTCCTGGACCTGCTGGCGGAGACCGCCATCAAGGAAACCAAGAAGAACGGCGTATTCGTAATCCCCGGCATTGGCCGTTTGGTGAAGGCTGAGCGCAAGGCGCGCATCGGCCGCAACCCGCAGACCGGTGCGGCAATCAAGATCAAGGCAAAGACAGTGGTCAAGTTCCGCGTGGCCAAGGCCGCCAAGGACGTGATCGCACCAGTAAAGAAGTAGCATTCCGGACTGCGGACAACGAAGGGGAAGAGCGAGCTGCTCTTCCCCTTTTGTCTTTGCTGCGGGATCCTCTTGATTACCGAAGTGACGGTTGCGCGGAATTCCTCGAACCGAAATGCAGGTTGGGGCATCCGATGCAGTATGGCTACAGAATATTCAATAACGGACCATACGGATTCGAGTGCTACCCCAATCACTGGAAGTCATGTGCAGGTGTTGCTTCGGCTTGAGGGGCTGGCCGCAGTGGCGCTCTCCGCGGTGTTCTATGCGCGGACGGGTGCGAGCTGGTGGTTGTTTGCGGCCCTGTGGCTGGCGCCGGATCTGAGCCTTTTGGGCTATCTGGCGGGGCCGAAGCTGGGCGCGCGCATTTATAACGCAATCCACTCTTACGTGACACCGGCAACGCTGGCGGTGGTTGGACTGCTGCTGGGGAGCCAGGCCCTGTTGCCGTATGCGCTGATCTGGATGAACCATATTGGCGTTGACCGGCTGTTGGGCTATGGGCTGAAGTATCAGGCAGGATTTAGATTCACGCACCTGGGCAAGTTGAGCGGAAGGCGCGCGGAGGCTATTCAGGCAAGTTAGGTTCTTGCCGGATTCCGGGCAAGAAAGCGCGCACGATAAGCGAAATGCCAAAGGTGACGATGATGGCCTTGGCCATGAGCCGGATGTCGTAGGACCACGACAGAAAAGCGATGGTAATGAAGACGCCGATGGGGTTGAGCTCGGACAGCACAGGCTGAATCCAATGAGGCTTTTGGCCAGTGGGCGTGAGCGTGGTGCGCAGGCGCGGCAACCATCGCGGCACAGAGTGTAGATAAGCTCGAAAAGGCTCACCGATCCGGGTAGCGAGAAAAGATTCCTCCCCAAGAATCAGATAGAACAGAAACAACGGAGCCGCGATCGATACAAGCAGCGCGCCGGTGGCGGGCATGAGCAGGGCAAGCGCGGCAAGCATGCAAACCAGGCCGAGATAAAGCGGGTTGCGCATGTATCGATAGGGTCCATCGGCCATGAGAGAGCCGGATTGCATCTGGCCGCTGAGCACAACATCGTGTCCGAGCCACGCTGAGCCCCAGATGCGAAGAACTGCGCCAAGAGCGGCGATGAGGGCTCCGCAGACAATGACGAATGGCGTGGCTACGGTGAACGAAACAAGGCCGGTGCGGCTGAGTTCAAGAGCCAGCCATTCGAGAAGCGGGATGCGGCTGCCAATTCCCCAGAGTTGAATCCAAGGCGCCCAGAAGCCGAGAATGACAATCACGGCCACAATGACCATGCGGAGACGGAATACCACTGCACTCGCCTTCATTTATCTATCCTTAGGCCGGAATATAGCACCCGCGCAGTGCAAGGGGCTCAAAGGACGATACGCAACCGAAGGCATTCATGTTCGCGTTATTCCGTGCGCAGAGCCTGCATGGGATCGATGGACGCGGCGCGATGTGCGGGTAGCCATGTGGCGAGAGTGGCGATCGCGCAGAGGAAGCCCGCGGCGGCCAGGTAGATGAGCGGAACATTGGCGCCGCTTTCGAGAAGCTTTGCATCCGCGCCCATGCCTCCAACGGTGAAGGAAACGCTGGCGATCACGCGCGCGAGGCCGATGGCCAGCACAGCGCCGGCAATCAGGCCGCCGGCGGTGAGGGTTAGTCCCTGTTTGATTACCATGCCGAGTACATGGCGTGGCTGTGCGCCGAGGGCCATGCGGACGCCGATCTCCTGGGTGCGCTGCGCAACCGAGTAGGCCATGACGCTATAGAGTCCGACAGCCGCCAACAGAAGTGCGATGGAGCCGAGCACGGTCATGAGACTCGCTGCGATCTTTTGCGGATAGAGCGATGCGCCGATGTACTCCTTGAGCGGCGCGGCATCGAAGACTGTGACATTGGGATCGAGGTCGCGTACCTGGGCGCGGAGTGTGGAGAGAATGTTTTCCGGATCACCCTTGGTGCGGACATAGAAAGCAAGATTCATGTCTTCGCGGTAAAGCTGGCGGAAAGGTACGTAGAAATATGCGGGAGTCGATTCGCCGAGGTAGTGGTACTTGGCGTCTTTGGCGACGCCGACTACGCGGAACCAGCTTCCCCAGCCATGGATGCGCGTGCCGATGGGATCGCGGCCGGCAAAGAAGCGGCGCACGAATGCTTCGTTCACGATCATGACGGCGGGCGACTTGGGGTCTTCGTTGTCAGCTTCGGTAAAGTTGCGGCCTTCGACGATGGGGATGTGCATGAGCGGCAAGTAACCAGGCGAGATGACGTTGCGGAAGATGCTCATGTTCTCATTGGGGCGCATGGCATAGCCTTCGATCTTCAGCTCTTCCCACCAGCTTGGCTCGAAGCTGAGGGGCACGCCGTCGGAGTAGGCAACATCTGTAACTCCAGGGGCTGAATGCATACGCTCTTCGAGACGCCGGCAGAATTCTTTGCGCTGCGCAAGGGTGTAGCCATTGGTGTTGAGATAGAGCTGGCTCAGAAGAACTTTGTTTGGATCGAAGCCGGGATCGATCTTCATGGTGGTCTGGAATCCACGGGCGAAGAGGCCGGCGCCGACGAGGGCCACCAATGCGAGAGCAACTTCAGAGGCGACAAGCACGGAGCGAAGACGATTGCGGCCGCGGCCGGCGGTTCCGCTACGTCCGCCGGCGTTGAGGCGCGAGCTGAGGTTGAGTCGACCCACCTGCAATGCGGGGATGAGGCCGGCGGCAAGCGCTGCGACGATGCAGACTCCGGCGGTGAATGCGAGGACGGAGAGATTGGGGCGCGTGTCCATGGACACCAATTGCTGCATGGGGCCGGGAGGCATCAGGAATTTGAGAGCATGGCTCATCCAGGGAGTGACAGCGAGGCCGAGCGCCGCGCCGGTTCCGGTGAGCAGCAGGCTCTCCGTCAAGACCTGACGCGCTAGCCTTGCGCGGCCGGCGCCGAGTGCGAGGCGCGCGGTGAATTCCTTTTCGCGCACCGTGGCGCGGGCGAGCAGCAGGTTAGCCACGTTGGCGCAGACGATGAGCAGAACGAGAATGCACACGCCCATGAGGATACGCAGCGGTCCGACCAGAAGGCCCTGCGGACCGTGCGGCGACTGCCACAAGGGCAGCAGGGTGGCCGACATTCCTTCACTCACATCCGCGTTGGCAACCGCCATGCGGTCGGCGAGCGATTTCAATTCGGCGCGCGCCTGGTCGATCGTGACACCTTGCTTGAGGCGCGCGATGCCGATCATATTGCGGTTGTGGCGATCGCGGAGCATCCATTCCTGAACACTGTTGAGCAAGGGCTGCTCCATGTAGGGTATCCAGAGATCGAAGGCGGTGACGGGGGTCGATCCGTGAAAGGCGGGCGCGGCCACGCCGACAACAGTGAGGTCATGCTGATTGACGCGGATGGACTTTCCCACGATGGACGGGTCGGCGGCGAAGTGAGAGCGCCAATAGCGATCGCTGATGACGACGATGGGAAACTTTCCGGGAATGTCGGCAAATTCGGCAGGCAGGAAGAGGCGGCCGGCTTCAGGCTTGACGCCAAGAACATCGAAGAAGTTGCCGGAGACCAGTTCGCCCCAGACGCGTTCCGCGCGATCCTCTTTACCGACGCTAAAGGCAACGGGATGCATGACCGCTACGCCGTCAAGGAGCTTGAGGCGTTCGCGGTAGTCGCGGAAGTCGGGATAGGAGTTGGGTACCCATTCACCACCAGGCGTCACCGATTCAAGAGTGACGAGGCGGCTGGGGTCTGCGACACCGCTGAGCGGCTGCAGAAGGACTGCGTTGATCCATGTAAATGCAGTGGTAGTGGCGCCAATGCCAATGGCCAGCGTGAGCACCGCGACCGCAGTGAAGGAGGGATTGCGCGCCATCATGCGCAGACCGTAGCGCAGGTCGTGCAGCAGGTCTTCAATCCATGGAAGGGTGCGGCGTTCGCGCTGCGCCTGGCGGGTCTGCTCCGCGCCGCCAAGACGAACGATCGCTTGGCGGCGGGCTTCCTGTGGAGCGAGCCCGGAGCGGATGCCGTCTTCTGTGTGAAGAGCGATGTGGCTTTCAATTTCCGCGGCAAAGTCCGCGTTAGAACGCCGGGCGCTAAAGAGTCCACGAAGGCGAAGGAGGAAGGCTCGGAGTTGGCGCATGGGGCTCCTTAAGACTCTTCGGCCGGGGTGAGGAAGCGGGCAAGAATGCTGGTGGCTTGCTCCCATTCGGCGGCGGCCTTCTTCAATTGGCGATGGCCGGCTTTGGTGAGTTCATAAAACTTTGCTTTGCGGTTGTTTTCAGAGACGCCCCAACTGGAGCGAATGAAGCCTTCCTGCTCGAGCTTGAGCAGCGCGGGGTAGAGCGTGCCGTAGTTCAACTGCAGCAGGTCGCCGCTGGTTTGCTCGATGCGGCGTGCCAGGCCGTAGCCGTGCTGCGCGCCCATCGTGTCAAGCGTGCGCAGCACCATGAGAGCTAGAGTTCCCTGCCAGACATCTGTTTTGTCGCCCATTGCCTTTTCCTTCCGGCTTCTATCGGGCAGCTTGTATTGCCAACCAATAGGAACACTGTACTTCAGCTTCTATGGGAATGCAATACGTAGGATTTCGAAAGTTAGTTCTATGGGAATTTTGGGACATGCTGAATGTGGTAGGCTGGCGTGGATTCATGGTTCCAATTGACGGGGAGGTTTTTCTGATGAAGCTGCCTTTATTTGCGGTTGCCGCATTTGCGCTGCCAGGTATTGCATTGGCTGGGCAAAGCCCCACTGCTCCAAGCAATTTGGCCGATTCAGCAAAGCGGCAATTGCCCACCCTTGTTGAGACTTACAAGCATCTGCACGAGAATCCTGAGCTATCAAAGCAGGAGGTGAAGACGGCTGCGTTTGTAGCTGGGGAATTGCGCAAGCTGGGTTACACGGTGACGGAGCACGTGGGCAAGTATGAGGACGGAACGCAGGCGGAAGGCGTGGTTGCGGTGCTGGAGAACGGCGCTGGGCCGCGGCTGCTGCTGCGTACCGAGCTGGATGCTCTGCCGGTGGATGAAAAGACGGGCCTGGACTACGCGAGCCATGTGAAGACGACCAATGCGCAGGGGCAGGCGGTGAGCGTGATGCACGCGTGCGGACACGATCTGCATATGACAGTGCTGCTGGGCGTGGCCAAGGAGCTGGTGGCGCGGAAAGGCCAGTGGCACGGGACGGTAATGCTGATTGGGCAACCGGCGGAAGAGATGATTGTGGGCGCGGCGGCGATGCTGCGGGATCATCTGTATGAGCGGTTTGGGCGGCCGGATTTTGTGCTGTCGGAACATGACTCCAGCGAAGTGGCGGCCGGGACAATTTCCGTCAAGGGCGGCCCGTTGCTGGCAAGTTCGACCGGGATCAACGTAGTTGTGCGCGGCATTGGCGGGCATGGGTCTGCGCCGCAGGTGGGCAAGGATCCAATCGTGCTGGCGGCGGAGTTTGTGCTGGTGGCGCAGACGATTGTGAGCCGGCAAGTCGATCCGCAGCAGCCGGCTGTGCTGACCGTGGGCACGATTCACGGCGGGACGAAGAACAACATCATTCCCGACGAAGTGACGATGGGGCTGACGCTGCGGACTTACTCGATGGCGGTGCGCGATCAGATTGTGGCGGCAATCAAGCGCGAGGCGAAAGGGCTGGCGGAGGGATATGGAATTCCCGAAGACCGTATGCCGACGGTTGAAATAACCGAGAGCACGCCGGCAACCATCAACGATGTAGCGATGGCGGAACGGGTGCGCGCCGCGGCTGTTGCAGCGCTCGGTAAAGACCGTGTGGGCGAGGCAAAAGCCGTGATGGGCAGCGAGGATGTGGGCTTATTCACGCTGGATGGGAAGATCCCGGGGGTGATGTATTGGCTGGGCGCATCCGATCCGGCAAAGCTGGAGGAGAGCCACAAAAGTGGCGTTCCGCTGCCGGGACCGCACTCGGCGTTGTTCGCGCCGGTGTATGGGCCGGCGATTACGACTGGTGTTACTGCTATGACGGCGGTTGCGATGGACTTGCTGAAGTAGGCGAGGGATATATGGTTTTCGGTCCGATTTATTTGGACGACTGATGGAAGCTCATCAGGATTTGTGGTTTCCCGGGTCTCAAAATCGAGACCGGGGGCACCCATTGTCGTGCAGACTCGACGGTCAAAATCCTAATAGATCAGCTTGAGCGAGAACTGGATCTGGCGAGAGTTGCTGGCGGTTTTACTGATCTCGCCGAAGCCGTTGGTTGTGCTGATTTGGGCTGTATTCACCCCGTTGAGCTTGTCTACGGTGACTCCGAGGATGTTCGCGGGTAGGCCCATGTTGACGATGTTGAAGAGGTTGAAGAACTCGGAGCGGAATTGAAGATCGACGCGCTCGGCTCCACTCTTGCGGCGGCCGAAGGGTGTGTCTTTGATGAGGGCGAAGTCGTAGTCGTAAAAAGCGGGGCCACGGAAGGTGTTGCGACCGAGCGTGCCGAAGACACCCTGGTTCGGTCCGGTGCCACCGGCGACGAAGACAGGGATGGAGAAGAAATTGCGGCCATTGTTTTCGCCTTCTCCGAAATAGTCCTGCCGGTTACTGAGTGCGGTGGAGAGGTGCGGCTTGGCGATCTGGTCGGGGCGGTCGACGCCATTGGAGCCTGCGCCGGTTTGCTGGATTCCGCTGAACACCGTGAACGGCGCGCCGGAGCTGATGCTGGAAATGCTGAGGAGCTCCCATCCGTAGGTGGCTTTCCTGCTAATTGGGTGCAGAAAGTTCACGCTTTCAAGATGCAGGTCCTGGGCCACGCTCAGGCTGAAGGAATTCGCGGCGTCGAAGGCTGAGGGACCTTTCTCACGGTGTATATCGTAGGGATTCTGGGAGAAGGGCGAGGTCACCGCTCCGGTTGAGCCGGTCCCTCCGAGTACCAGGCTTGTGGTGTCCAGCGACTTGCTCCAGGTGTAGCTGGCCTGTATGCCGGGGCCGCCGTGGCCGAGGGAACCGGAGAGCGAGGTTTGGAGGGCGCTGTAGCTGGAGTGCGCGTCGTCGGTGATGACATTCTCCACGCCGAATCCACCAATCACGTCGCCGGCTGCATCGAATTGGGTGTGCGGTGCGAAAGCGGGCGTGGCGCCGGCATAGGCGTTGGGGAAACCGCAGCGAGGCAGCTTCTCCGCTGCCGTGCCCACGTATGTGGCGTCGGCGGTGAGGTTGCCGAATTTTCGTTCCAGGCCAAGGGTCCAGGTGTAGAGGGTGGCGTTACCGAAATTCGGATCGATGCCGCTGAGGTTGAGCGCGCTGACTTCGCCGCCGGGAGTGAGTGCAGCCATGTCTTTCTCGAAGCGGTCTACGTCCATGATGGTGTTGGCGGGGACGGACTTTGTCTGCCCGTTGGGAAAGATGTTTTGGCCTTGCGGGTTATATGTCGTGGGTAGTTCCGAAGGTGTGATCTGGTAGCCGTATTGAACGGGAAAGACGGGTGCGGAGACGAGGCGCGGATAGATGACAAACGGCGTGGAGCCGGTGAGGAAGTTGTCTTGCCAGATGTTGGGAGGAATGGTGGTGATAGCGCCACCGGCATGGGCGGAGAACTTGGGCGTGACTTGCCACGAGGCCTGAATGCGCGGATCCCAGGCCTTCCAATCGGTGCGATAGCCGGGCTGGGGGTTGACGACATACTGCTGCTGGCCACTGATGGTCTGGAAACCGCCGGTGCGATGGGCACGCTCCGTGATGGGAGTGTAGAGCTCCCAGCGGACGCCATAGTCAAGGGTAAACGTGGGGGTGAGCTTCCAGGTGTCCTGAAAGTAGGCGCTAACATTGTTGCGGCTAATGGCTGCTGGGCCGATGTGCTGGCCGCCGGAGATGAAGCTGGGCGCCAGGGCTACTGTGTACGCAAAGGCGCTGCCGGAGAGGAAACCGGAGAGCGTGTCCGGGAGCGGATCGCCGGCGTTGATGTTGTGCATGCCGCTTTGCGACGGAATGTCTTCCCGCGCATACGCGGTGCCGCCACCGAAGTCGTACTCGCCGTTGGGACTGATGCCGAAGTAGGTGGTGTCGCGATTTATGCGGACTTCGGCGCCTAGCTTGAATGCGTGGCTGCCCTTGACATAGGCGACGTTTTCACTTCCGTGGAAGAGGTTTCCGTAGGCCTGCATCACCGAACCGCCGGCGGAGTTGAACGCTTCGTAGAGGCCGTCGTTGAACTTCACCGCAGGGTCGACTGGGTCGCTGGTGGGAAAACCAGGCGTTGAGCGCGTGATGCTGATCAGAGACTCGAAGGTCAGGTGCGGCGTAGCAGTTCGAGTCCAGGAACCCATGACGTTGCGCTGGCGATCGATGTACTGGATTCCAAAAGCGGGATCGATGGCGGTTTGATCGGGATTGGTGGTGGGACCGGTGAGGTTATCGAAGTTGAATCGGGCGAAGAACTGGTCTTTTGTGGAGAGCTTGTGATCCAGGCGGATGGAAAACTGGTTCGCATCGGTGGCGACCTTTGAGGCAGTGGCGTAGGTGCGGCCGGCAAACGGGCCGGAGGGGTCGTTGGGCTGAGGATAGCGAGCCAAAATGGCCGAGATGGCGGAATCGACCGGGACGTTCAGAGTATCGGTACTGCCATCGGCGTAAGTGACCGGGTCGATGCCTGCACGCTCAGACGACGTAGGCACGGGCATGACCTGCGTGGTGCCAAGCACCTGGCGGAAGCCCTGGTACTGAACGAAGTAGTAGGAGCTCTTGCGGCCGTCGTAGAGATGGGGGATATAGATTGGGCCGCCGTTGGTGAAGCCGAACTCGTTGCGGCGGAAAGGCGGGATACGCCCCGGATAGGCGGGCGTGGAGTGATCGAAGTAGTTGCGTGCGTCGAACGCTGAGTTGCGCACAAACTCAAAAACCGAGCCATGAAAGCCGCTGGCGCCGGAGCGGGTGTGGATGTTGGTAAAGCCTGCGCCTCCGCGGCCAATCTCGGCGGGCATCCATCCGGAACTGGAGTCGATGCCTTCGACAGCGTCGACGTTGAAGTTGGAAAAGGTGGAGCCGCCCATCTCCGGATCGCTGATGTCGGCACCGTCCATGGCAAAAGTGGCTTCGACGCCGCGCTGGCCATTAATGGCAAATTGTGCCGTGAAGTTGGTGGCGCCATTGGCGTCGGTCATGGTGCCCGCGGCAAGCAGCAGCAACGAACTGAAATCGCGCTTGTTGAGAGGCAGTTCGCTGACGGCTTGGCTGGACAACTCCTCGCCACCGGTAGCAGCCTGGCCTTTGAGAAGGGCGATAGTAAGTTCGCCGCGAGCGGAAAGGGTGAGGACGACCGAGGGCGCGGCGGAGATCAGGTCGATGGGCTGGGCGGCTTCGATGGTGCGGCCGTCGGCTTCCAAGGTGAGGTGGTAGGACCCAGCGGGTAGAGAGGGAAGCTTGAATTGGCCGTCGGCGGCTGTGGTTGCTTCGGCTCTGGCGGCCGCGGCGTCGCCGGCCGTGAGGCGGACCTTGGCAGCGGGGATGGGAGCGCCAGCGGCGTTGCGCAGAACTCCCTGCCAGATTGCCTGAGCGGGGGACTGCTGCGCGCTTGCTGTGGTGCAGAAAGAAATTGCCAACGCGAACAGCAAGGCGGATAAGTTCGCTATGAAAGAGAGAGGTGAGCTATTCAGCCCGGACTTCAAAATCAAATTGATTTTCACGAGAACTCGGCCTTCAAAGTGAGGTGCGTGGCCTGGAATGATTCTGGGTAGTATTCCGATTGATTTCCTGGTCACTTTGGATTATACCGGTAACTCTGGCGCAAACGATTGCGCAAGAGGGTTATATTGATGGCCTGTGTTCCTTGAAATGCAGGCGTCTATGAGAAACGTAACAAAATCCGAATTGTTGGGACGCATCCGCTTTGAAGTTTGGCGTGCCGGGATGCCTTCCAGGCTATGTTCCCTACAATAGATAGCGACACATGACTAATCCAGACGCCATTTCAGAAATGAAACAAGACACGGCCACTGACACGATTGCGGCCATCTCGACACCGCCGGGTCGTGGTGGCATAGGGATCGTGCGGCTGAGCGGGCCGCAGGCAACTGATATCGCTGTGCAGTTGGTCAGTCTGCGGCAGCCGCTGGAGCATGGGCGGGCGCGTCTGGCCGATGTGCTGGAAGGAATGGAGGACGCACCGGCTGAAGGCGATTCAGCCCGCATCGATGAGGCGCTGGTCACCTGGTTTGCCGCGCCCAATTCTTATACGGCTGAAGACGTGGTGGAGATCGCGGCGCATGGATCGCCGGTGGTGCTGGAACTGCTGCTCAAGCGGTCGCTAGCGCTGGGTGCGCGCCTGGCTGAGTCGGGGGAGTTTACCGAGCGGGCGTTCCTCTCCGGGCGGCTTGATTTGACCCAGGCGGAGGCGGTGCGGGACCTGATTGAAGCGCAGACGCTTACGCAGGCGCGGCAGGCCGCCAGCCAGATGGGCGGGTCGCTCAGCAGGCGGGTGGTTCCCGTGAAACATGGACTGGTGGATTTGATTGCGCTGCTTGAGGCAGGCATCGACTTTGCCGAAGACGATGTAGATGTGGCGCCAGAGACCGAGATTGCCCGGCGAATCGAAGAGCTGAAGCCGCCGCTGAAAGCGCTGGAAGCGTCGTTCGCCCGTGGGCGGATTGTGCATGATGGACTGACCCTGGCCATTGTGGGACGGCCGAACGCGGGGAAGAGCTCGTTGTTCAACAGGCTGGTGGAACGCGAGCGGGCGATTGTGACGTCGACTCCGGGGACGACGCGAGACCTGGTGACGGAACGGATCTCCCTCGACGGCATTCCACTGGAACTGGTGGATACGGCGGGCCTCCGCGAAGGCCTGGAAGAGGCGGAGCAGATGGGCATAGCCCGCAGCCGTGAAGCGCTGGCTGACGCGGCGCTGGTGCTGGTAGTACTCGACGCAACGCAGCCGCTGAATGACGAAGAGGAGCGGTTGCTCGCGGCAGTCGAGGGCCGTCCCGCGCTTGTGGTGGTGAACAAGTGCGATCTGAAAGAAGCCGACGGACCGACGGCTGACGTTGGAGGCGTGCCCGCGCTCGAGACTTCAGCATTGACGGGCGAAGGGATTCAACAACTGCGGGAGCGGATTCTGGCGCTGGCCACGGGGGGAGCAGCATCGGAGCCCGGCATGTTGACCAGCCTGCGACACCATCAGGCGATTACCACGGCACTGACTGCGCTGGACGATGCGGCGCAGGCCAATGCAAGTGGAATTCCCCACGAGATGATTCTGCTGGACCTTTACCGTGTGCTTTGGGCGCTCGACTCCCTCACGGGCCAAACAACTTCCGACGATATTTTAAATCTGATCTTCTCCACCTTCTGCATCGGAAAATAACCCGGATTCTTCCGCTCTCGTGCCCCGGTACTCCGGTCGCGCCCTGACACATCCTGGCGCTCCGCATGAGTTTCTCCGTAGCCTGTGAAGCCAGTACCGTTCACGCGAAACGAAGTTCTCGACAGGCTCTAAGAGCCCGCTTCCTTTTCGAGAAGCTTGCGGATGCGCGGCTTCGTGCTGCCTGGTTGCATCGGCGGCAGAAGGGCAAGCCCTTGTTTAGCCATTGCACGGCTCTTGTCGATTTGGCCGAAGGTTCGATAGGCCTGGGCAAGGGTCAATAACTCGGAGGGCCTTTGCCCATGGCTGATGGCGACTGCGCGCACCGCGCAACCCACTGCAAACCGCGGGTCCCTGAGAGAAGCCGGCTGAACGCTAATCAATTCACCTGCTGCCTGGTCGAGAATCATCGGCGAAGCGTCGTCTTTCTTCGCCAACTCTCTCATGGTAGCGATGCCTTTGCCTGCAATCGACGCGGAATCTCCCGCGTGGTGCAACTCGGCCTGGGTTGTGCCCAAATGCACCTGCGCGTCTGCCAGAACTGACCGCCAATTTTCATTGGATGGGTCCTGCAGCAGCATCTTTCCGGTAATGTCTACGACCTTGGCGAACAGGTCGGCAGCAGCGGCCAGATTGCGCGCACGATCGTTTGGAGCGGAGGCCAACACGGGATCCGCAGCGTCTGCGAACGCCATGGCTTCGTCGTTCAGGACAACTTCCAAGTCGGCGCGGGCGCGGAGGTCTTCCGGATCGGTTGCAGCCAGACGCTCCTGCGCCTCAGCGACCTGTTTGAAAAGCGCGTTTGCCTGGGAGTATTCCCCTAACTCACTCATCGCGTCAGCTTCTTTGCGCTGCACCATGGAGCGCATGCGCATTGTGGTGTAGGTGCTTTGGTCCTCTTTGGGCAAAGTGTCGGCGCGCTGCAAGGCGATCTGAAAATCCCTGAGTGCCTGGGCGGGATCGGTCTCCATCTCCACGCTGCCGATTTTCATCTGCAGGATGGACAGCCCGCGGCGGGCACGCAGGAATCCAGGATCGATGCCGAGGGCTCGATAATCAAGCTCGATCGTTTTCCGATACGCAACCAACGCAGCATCCGAATCGGCCAGGCTCGAGGTGCCGCTCTGGCCCAGTTCGTCTCCCAGTGTTCCGTATGCCGCGGCCGCGTCGCCAATCAATGCGGGCGTGACGTTGGGAAAGGCAATCACTCGGTCGTATGTCTCGACGGCTGCCCGCATGGACGCGATCGCTTCTGGAGTCCTGGCGGCGCCGAAGAGTATCTCGCTGCGGCACTCTTGCGCCAGGGCAAGGTCGCGAAGAGCCTCCCGATCAGTTGAACCCTGCGGAGCCAGCGGTTTAGCGAGCGCGATTGCCTTGTCCATACTGGTAAGGCCTCCAGCAGGATCGCCGAGATTCTGATCGTATGGATTCCCCTGAATATTTCCCAACCGGGTATATGCATCGACCAGATCGAGCTGCGTCTGGCGGTCGCCCTGCACGTCCTTCGCCATGCGGTCGAGATGTTCGAGCACTCGCGTCACCAGCAGCTTTTGCACGCCCGTTGAGCCGGGCAACTGCTTGATGGCATCATCCAATTCAGACAGCAGGCTGTTGCTCAGTTGCCGCAAATCCGCCGAGCGCGCTTCGGCTTTGCGCCGCTCCGTATCTGCAACTCTGGCTTGCCATAACACGCCAGCTACACCGGCCACCAGGGTGACGGCCAGCAAAGCCGCGCCCGCAATACCGAGCCGGTGGCGGCGAATGAACTTTGTGGCTCGATAGCGAAGGGTTCCGTGTCGCGCCCCGACGGGCTTTCCATCCAGGTAGGCGCGCACGTCGGAGGCGAGTTGCTCCGCGGTTCGATAGCGCTGCTGGGGTTCCTTGCGCAGAGCCTTCCGCAGGATCGCATCCAGGTCGGAGTCGAGCCGCTTGTTTGAGCCGACCGCGTGACCAGGCTTGCGTGGAGGCTCCTCGCAAACCACGCGCAACATCTCCGCTGTGGTTAATTCCTTGATCTCATAGGGCAGCGACCCGGTGAGCAGGAGATATAACAGAACCCCGAGTGAGTAAGTGTCCGATGCGGTGGTGATGGGGCTGCCCAGCACCTGTTCCGGGCTCGCATACTGAGGTGTGAAAGATTGGAATCCCTCGCGTGTGAGTTCGCTGCCAGGGTTGGCAAGGGACGGAGAAAGGAGCTTGGCGGTACCAAAGTCCAGCAAACGGGGAGTACCGTCTTCAGCTACAAAAATGTTGTCCGGCTTCAAGTCGCGATGGACGATAAGGTTCTGGTGGGCAAACTGGACCGCCTCGCAAACATGCGTGAATAGAGTCAGGCGTTGATCTATCGACAGGTTTCGCTCTTCGCAGAAGCGATGGATGGGAACACCATCCACATATTCCATGGCCAGATAAAGATCGCCGTCCGGCGTGACGCCGCCATCGAGCAATCGGGCAATATATGGATGCTGAAGGCCAGCCAGTATCTGTCTTTCTAGGCGAAATCTTTCGCGGAAGAGGTCGGTTGCCAGCGGCAGGTCAATCAGTTTGATGGCGACCTTTTGCTCGAATTGTCCGTCTGCGCGATGGGCCAGGAACACGGCGCCCATGCCGCCCCTACCCAGGAGGCTATCCAACAGGTAGGGGCCGATACGCCTTGATTCCGCTTTGACTTTCCAGCCTGTTTCCTGACCAGTCCGAAGGGATGCTGCCTCGGTCTCTTCGGCTTCGCAGGCATCGAGCAGCGAATACACCTCGGCTGCCATGAGCCGATCCCCTTTGCATCGTGCCGCAATCAACTCCGTCCGCGCGACCTTGGGAGCCTCCAGAGCTTCGTGGAAGATCGCCTCAATGCGAAGAAAGGTTTCCGTCGTTTGGTCCATTTGAGCGACAACCCCGTCTGTTGCTTGAAACCCTTACTGCAGACTGCGGGAACCAAAGCCAAACTGAATCAAGGCTCCAATGCATCCGTGACCACCCCAGGACGGATGCGCCGGTACAGCCAACTCTTGATGAATTTCAATTCGCGATCGACGGTGGCCTTGGAAATCTGCATGATCGACGCCGTTTCCTCGGCAGTACAGCCAAGAAAGTAGCGCAACTCGACGAGTTGAACCTTGTCAGCATCCAGCGCACCCAGCTCATCCAAGGCGCGGTTCAGGTCCAGCAACTCCGGGCTGTCGATATTGACCCACGAGAGATCGTCGCTGAGAGGGACGCGCTCCATCCCGCCACCTCGCATCTGCGTTTGGCTCTCGCGCGCATGATCGATCAATATCATGCGCATTACCTTGGCTGAGAAGGTGTAGAAATGGCGGCGATCCTCCCAAGCGGCCTTTTTCTGATTCAAGAGTCTCAGGTAAAGCTCGTGGACGAGCGCCGTACCCTGCAGGACATCGGGGTTGCGCTCCCGTCGCACATAGGCCGCTGCCACCTGCCGCAGATGCGGGTAGACGAGCTGCATCAGCTCCTCAAATGCAGCAGGCTCTCCATTTCTCCACTTTCCCAAAAGCAGAGTGATATCTCCCTTGGCTGGCTGCAAAGCCCCCCCTTCCGCGCGGTCTGCCTATGCCATGTTCTGCTGCCGACAGCCTAACACTTTTCCCTCCGCTCTCAAATGCACGCGGAGGTTTCATTCACCCCGGAAATTCGACCCTGTCAAAAACTTCGGGCGATGGACTTAGCCTCAGGCGCGATCATTCGATTCTGAGCAGTAAATAGGTGGGTGCGTAGAAAAGACGACAGGATAGGAATTGGGGCTGTCCTCAGCAGGCGTTGACAGGCGCGATCGATGAAGGGGTTGCTTCTATCTTATGCGGAGAAAGCCGCCGTCGTTTCCAATAGAAAATCAAGTTGCTAATCTGACAGGAGACGATGTATAAATCGTTGCGCGGCGGTTTGTAGCGACGCGCGTCTTGATCGGCTCGACAAGACGCACTTCCAAGAGCGCGGGTTCAATGAACTGACACTTTGCGTGGTTCACCAGCTCCGCGCCGGCAATCTGGCACTGCGAAAGCTGCCCTTCCCACATGTGTCTGGTTTCGACCCGCCCGGGCCGGATACGGGAGTAACGTTCGACTGCCGGCAACCCAACTTCCACCAAGACGACGAAGGTCTCTGAGGTTCCACAAATCGAGGGAACGCAGGGTTTCAATTCTCTTCAGTATGAGTGCGCGAGCGATCGGATTCGCAACTTGCACCGACCGTCAGGGAGCACGCCATGAAACATCGGCAGTATAGAACGTCACAAGTCGCTCGACACTTCCCGCTGCGCTTGTCAGGAGGGTTGGTGTTCCTGATTTTGATTTCCGCCGCGTTGTTTGCGCAAGATTCCCTCACAGACCTGCGGCGGCAGTTTGCGAATCCACCGGAGGACGCGCGGCCCATGATGCGCTGGTGGTGGTTCGGTCCCGCCGTCACCAAGCGGGAACTCCAGATGGAACTTGAAACCATGCGTGGCGCAGGTATTGGGGGCGTGGAGATTCAGCCTGTCTATCCGCTGATGCTGGACGATGAAGCCGTTGGCATCAAGAATCTCCAGTACCTATCGCCGGAGTTTCTTGACGATGTCAGCTTCGCCAACACGACCGCCCGATCCCTTGGCCTGAGGGTTGATATTACGCTTGGTAGCGGATGGCCCTACGGGGGTCCCAAGACTACCCTCGATTTGGCTGCCGGCCGCCTCAAAGTCGTCTCGGTCCCGATTACTGGAGCGACCGCGACGTCTCCTCCGCTGGCAGAAGGGGAAAGCTTGATTGCCGCTTTTGCCGTTTCCGGTACGGAGAAATCCTTCCCTCTTGCATCGGCGAGACGAATCGATCTATCCACTCATTCAATTCCACCAGGGTCACGCGCTCAAACGGCTTTGTTCTTCATTGCCAGCCACACTCGACAAGCGGTGAAACGTCCGGCCGCGGGGGCTGAGGGATTTGTACTTGACCACTTCGCCCGCGAGGCCGTCGACGAACACTTAACCGACGTAGCTATACCGCTAGTAACTGCGTTCGGAGACAATCCACCGTACTCCGTGTTTTCCGATTCGCTTGAAGTGTATGGTTCCGACTGGACTGCCAACTTGCCCGCGGAGTTTCAGAAGCGCCGTGGCTATGACCTGATTCCTCACTTACCGGAGTTGCTTGCCGGAGGGACAACGGAGGCCGGCGCTGTTCGGCACGATTGGGGCGAGACGCTCTCCGAACTTATTCGCGATAACTACCTGGCGCCACTAACCAAGTTTGCCGAGGACCACCATAGTCAGTTTCGTTCGCAGACTTATGGCGAGCCCGCGGTAACTCTTGCCGACCAAGCTGTGCCTAACTTGCCGGAGGGCGAAGGCCCGCAGTGGCGCACATTTTCATTCACTCGATGGGCAAGCTCGGCCAGCCACCTCTACGGACGTAACATCACTTCAGCCGAGACCTGGACATGGCTTCACTCGCCGGCATTCCGCGCTACTCCGCTGGATATGAAGGCTGAAGCGGACCGCATGTTTCTACTTGGCGTGAACCAGTTTGTCGGGCACGGCTATCCTTACTCCGCCCCGGCGGCCGGCGAGCCGGGGTGGTCGCTTTACGCAGCCGCGGTGTTCAACTCTCACAATCCGTGGTTTCCGGTGATGCCCGACATCGCGAAATATCTGCAGCGCGTAAGCTGGTTACTTCGCCAGGGAACGCCAGCCAACGACATCGCTATTCTTCTTCCGGAAGACGACGGCCAGGCGGCGTTCACACCAGGACACGTCTCGGTGACCGATGAAATGCGAAAGCGGATTTCGCCCAGTCTGATGGCGGCGATTCTCGATGCCGGCTATAACATCGATTACATCGACGCAGCCACGATCGAGAAGCTGGGAGCTATATGCTACCCGGTTCTGATAATTCCACCAACAGACAGAATTCCGATAGCGGCCTACAAGACGATAGAAAGCTATGCGGCGGCAGGCAAGGTGATTGCGATCGAGAAGCTGCCATCGCTGGCGCCGGGTTTCATGGAACAGAACAGATCGGCGGAGGTGGCCGCGCTTTCGGATCGGCTTTTCAAAGGGAACAATCACAAGGGCGTCTTCGTTAATTCGATTGGTGAGCTTACCGAGGTGCTCCATAACGCGCTCACACCCGACATGATAGCTACAGGGCAGAATTCGGGCCTTGGCTTCATCCATCGCAAGCTTACTGGAATGGATGTTTATTTTGTCGCCAACACAAGTAATCGGCCTATCGATGGGAACATTCGGTTCCGGCCTACTCATTCGTCGATCGAGGCTTGGGATCCCGACGGCGACCAGACGCTTCAGAGCGCGAAGGGAACGCGGTTAGCGCTGATGCTAGCGCCCTACGAATCGCGAGTGTTTATTCTGCATGACGAAACTGCGGACAACACAGATGCAAGGGCGGAGTTACTTCCACCGTCACCGGAAACGGTCGAAGAGCGACTCGAGGACTTAAGCGGCGGATGGACGATTCGTTTTGGAGAAGGCGCCGCGCCCCAGGAACTCACGGACCTGATCTCATGGACCGAGATTGCCGGCAAGCAGTTTTATTCGGGCGAAGCCATCTACTCACGGAGCTTCACTATGGGCCCCGAACAAGGTTCTTCGCCAGCATCGGCCATCTTCATCGACTTCGGCGCAGGAACCCCGTTCGAGGACAAGCGGCGGCCCAATGCGAACGGCATACTCGCGCTGCTTGACCCGCCGATCCGCGAAGCAGCCGTAGTATTCATCAATGGAAAACGAGTTGGCTCTCTCTGGCATCCGCCTTATCGGATAGGCATTTCGAAATTCATTCAACCCGGTGAGAACCAGATTGAATTGCATGTTTATAACACTGCCATCAACTTACTCGCAGGCCAACCACCACGGGATTACACTGCGCTGCGGGCTAAGTACGGCAGGCGCTTCGATCCGCAGGATATGGATAACCTGCGGCCCATTCCTTCAGGGCTTTTCGGCCCAATTCGCGTTGAAGAGCAGCGAACAATTCGACATTGAGGTTCCACGATCCAAAGTCCGGAGGCAGCCCATTGAATTCGTTCCGTTCAATGCGCCGCGACTTTCTGCGCACAGGCAGCGTCGGGATGGCGGTGGCCGCCATCCCAGCAGTTTCGTTTGCGGCTGCGGCCGATACAACACTGAGCAGCGTCGATAGCAAGATGCTTTAAGCTGCGCGGAGGTGCATTGCGACTTGCACCTCCCGTGCCAGAAAGATAACCTGGCGAATTCAGGTTCGAATAACGGTACGCTGAGTGGACGAATGCGAAGTCAACGATTACTCTCCAATACCTCACGTTCCAGAACGTGAAGGACGAATTCTCCTGAGCCGTATCCCACGATCGGCAATGCTCCCGTGGGATTCCCTATCGCTCCGGGGAAAAGGCTGCACGGCACGGCAACATACATTTCAGGGATGACGTTGTGGTCCGCAGCGGCTTTATCAACGATGCGTTTGAGGATCGCGGCTGCCTCGGCATTCCTGCCCATCCGCCGATAGACCTCGGCCAGACTGAAATCTACAAAGAGAAATTCCTCCTGCTCATACCAATACTCAAAGACGGCCGGGTCGGTGTAATTGCTTCGGACGCGCTTATAGCCGCCTGAAGCCACTTTCAGAAGCTCCATCCTCTCCACAGTGTCGCGTACCAGTGCCGGGTCGGTGACGACTCCGAAATTGATCACCGCCAACAGGGCGCCGTCGATATCGTTCTTCACTCCTTCTTCCAACGTTCCGTGGAGTCTTCCACCGCGGATGAAAGCAGCATTAAATCCCTTCTCCAACGCAGCCACTTGGTTCAGGATCTCGCTGCGGGTGACTTCGTCCCCGGTTCGGTGCGCGATCTCCGCAAAGCTGTTGAGGCCCACGATGGCCATGGAGGTCGAAAATGCGAAATGCTTTTTGTCTTTCTGATGCTCCTCCCAGATCGAAGTGTCGGCATCGACGATCAATCCCTGATCGTATTTTTCCATGTTTGCCAGCAGGGGATTTACCACGAAATCTCTGGCGCTCCGGTACACCGTGCCGCGATAGGTGGGGATCTTGAGCAGGGCTGGGTCGTCGTATTTCTTCAGGTACTCGCCCAATACCCACAGCGCGAGACCCCAGTCGTCGAACTCGATGTTGGTGGCGCCCTCCATGGTAAAGAAGGGCTCTTCCGCGCCGTCTCCGAAGTAGCGGACCACCGAGATCTGGTAATCGGCGCCTTTGGTCTCTGCGCGCATTTTTCCCGTGGGCTGAGTGTTGAAGTAGGCCAGCAGGCCAGCGCGCGCTTCGCTCTGGTGTCCCATGCGCGCCAGTGCAACCACCGCGTACGCCATGTCGCGCACCCAGGGCGTGAAGTATACGCTGTCTGGCAAGCACGCTACGATGAGCCCATTACCGTTTCTTCCTGGGCGATTGGGCTCACGGCTCTGCGCCATTCGGAGCATGACCTCACTCTGACGCCACAGGTGCCGCTCCTTTTCACCCTCGAAGTGCACTGCCGGCTTCATCCGCCAGCGATCCAACTCCTCAATCTCACGTTTCGCCAACTCCCTCGGTGTCAGTCCCGCACGCCATCCGTTGAAGTCCCTGGCCGCCTGTTCCACATCGCGGTCATCTTCAACGGAAACCAACGCCCACGACAGACTGTTGGCTAGAGCCTGCGGGGACTGTCCGGGCTCCGCCCGCTTCCCGGCCAGAGGAATGAGCAGCAGGGACTCCTCAAACCCATCGAATTTCAGCAGACGCATTTCGGTACCAAGCATCCGCACTACCCTTTGAGAGCGGATCGGCCGGCTCCATTCCACAAACCACCCGCGATTCCGTGCTTCTGCGGAACCGGGGTCCCAGCCGATGACAAGAGCGTCCTGCCGGAGGCCGAAAGGCATGAAGAAGAGACCTTCGCCATCGCTTGTGTGGACGTGGATGACATGCGAGTCTTCTTCGTAGTCTGTCGAGGCGCCTTCGGTCGACCGGTTTTGCCCGCTTCCGTCGCTCCAGCGTAGCTCCTTGATGAAATTGGCGGTCTCTATCCCCTCGCTCAGCGGATTCTTGCTGTCCTGTCGGGCGAAACTGTAGGGATGCGCGTAGAACTTGCTCACCGTCACGGTTTCCGGCACGACCACTGCGAATCCAAAGCCGTTGCCGGTGACCATATGAGAAGCCACGGCGGGCAAAGACGCCAGGAGGCCGGCGCAGACGAGAGGGGCGAGATATCGGTCGAGGCTCATGGCAATTCAGTCTCGACCAATTGCCATGAGCTATGCAAATCCCGTGGCGAAATGGCGAGTAAAGAAGATCCTGCCGGATGAGCAGAGCGTCATCGCTCGGTACATGACCAGAGCACCCATCCATTCAATTGTTACTCAATCGTGAGGGTTCCTGTGGCGGAGTGCGGCAAGGCACCCGAAGTTCCGGTTAACCTCTCTTCGAATTCTAATCCTCCTTCATCACGGCTCGCCTTCGTAGCCTCGCCATGACTGGCGCTGCGTCGATACAGCCAATAAGCTGGCAACAGATTGCGAACTGCGCGAGGAAGATAGCACTCGTCAAGATGGAACTTTAACTCAACGGTTCGCTCCTGACTTGCCTGTGGCTTGCCGGTCGATATATTCAAGAAAGACGGGAAGTCATTCGCACTTCAGTACTTTCCAATCCGATGCCGCCCCATCCTCAATCTCTAACCAATAGACGCTATTCAATTGTTAGCCGAACACCGGTGGAGCCGATCTTGAATAGCCGGGATCCATGGACGGTTCTCGCAGTTTGGCTATCTCCAGGGCCTGAAGCACGAAAGAGTTCCAGGCGAACACCCGGTGATATCCATAAAATGGATTCGCTGGATCGGTCGGCAAGTACTCCTGGCTTGTCGGAAAGTTCTCGTCTGCGTGGATTTCCGCCCACAGCCGGTTCGCAATCGCATGGTCCGCCTTCTGCCATCCATGCAGCTTCCCAGTCACATAGCCGCAGATCTCAATCCTCATCCAACTGCCACCGTTGTAATAGATGCCATTAGCTGCTTTATTCGCATAACTTGCCGCGTAGGAGTCGCTCACCATCGGATGCCATTTGTCAGTAAAATGACTCCACTCTTTCCCCTCCGGCAAGCCGATAAAGATCGGCCTCACTGTGCCACCTTCAATGGGGTAAGGGCAATCCTCTCTCGGTAGCATTACCGGGATGTGGTTGAGATGACTGACAACCATTTCATCTGTCAGAATTGCCCGCTTGAAAAGCCAAAGGGAAAGAAACTCGGGAAAGATATCGGGAAAGCCGATGGCATCGGTTATATTGCGCGCTGGAAACAGAAAACCGCGTTTCGGATTATTGTAGCTGCGATATTCCGCCTCGGTCTTTGCAATGTAACTCTCCGAGATGGATGCGCTGACTTCAGGGATCTTAAGTTCGCGAATCACTCTCAGCAATACCGCTAACACACCCTGGTTTTCGCAGAGAATCTTCGTTCCTTCCGGATAATGAATCACGTCGAGCTGACCCATGACGAATTGCGCACTGCAGATGGCCTCGCGTTTTGGATCGTAAGTTGCGAGACAATACTCCGCGGCTCGCCGTATTTTGTCCATCGGCAGCACAGTCCCGAACCGGCGACGATTCAGGAGCGCCCACATTAGCCACAATGGAGTTGAATCATTGGATTTGCGCTCCACGTTGGCGATGTTCGGTTCTACCAAAGTGTTGATGGCGCCGTCTTCGCCCTGATTGTCGGCCCAGGAAGTAAAGACTTTCTCATTCAGCTCGCGGTCATGAATGCCATTGAGTGCGTAGAAGCTGTCGCGCAGATACATCTCACCAGCGGCCGAATACCAGATGCTGGGCGCCAACATGGGACGAGGCTCCGCCGGCTGGGCATTCCAACATAGCATCATGACGTCTGCGTAGAGCACTTTCTCGGTCTCGCCGCCTTTGAATTGAAGCCCCTCGGCCAACTGGAGCTGACTTGCGAGCCGATACCCGCGAAGCGTGTCGGGAATCGCATCGCTCGCAAAGATGAAAACGGTTTTTGTTTGCGCGTGCCCCATTTCCAGAATGTGGTAAGGTTCGCGCCGAGTGGCAACATGGGAGAGCTCGATATTTCGCACCTCTATCGAGGGCAGGCTGACGCCGGCGTTCTCGTTCATACCGCCCTCCACAAAATCGGTGAGCGACAGAGCGAGAACTGCGCCTGAGCCTTGCAGCGCGGGAATGACGAACGAGTGTTGAAACTCATTAAACGAATCGGGAGAGGCCGGCGCTGTGTCATTGAAGAGAGTAAGATCGCCGAGCTTGTTGAACTCATTGTCTACATCCCATGCGTGAACTTGTATTGGAGCCTCGCAGCGGTACTTGAGATGCACGTCATAGATTTCGCCCGCCTTTGCCGCAAATGGCAAGAGCACAAAATCCTTCCTGTCCATTGGACACAGCTTGACCACGGCGCCAGACTGCTCGACCTTTATATCCCCGCTCCTCTTCCACGCGGAAACCGCCGGAAGATTGACTGGAGTGCGGGAACCCTCCCCGGACATCTGAACGGTTGCCTCACCGAACGTCTGCTGGATGTACGCGCCGCGCTTTGCGCGATCGGAGGGATCTGGAAGGAAGTAGAGATTCAGATCGGGAATGCTCTCTGGCGCCGGCTTCACAGGCGTTCCATCTCTCCGTATGATCCGGCTCCATTGATTGCGATAGCCTGAATCGGTGAGCAACCCGACAGTTACGCCGCTGGCTGTGCGGAAACCTGCGGCAGGAAAATATTCATGCAGCGGCCCACCCTTGCAGTCTGCGTGATCGAAACTCCATAGTTTGACTGGTGCCGCTTCCGGTTCCAGACGATTGGTCAGCTGATAAAGCAGCGTGTACATATCTGCCTGCCGTAACTCAATCGTCTTCTTTATCACATGCGATGTCATAACTTCGTAGGTGACTTCAACGATGACATTTGTGCGCAGATTCGATAGCTGCATTACTCCAGTGAGCTTAATTCGTTTTGGATCTCCACTCCATGCACTGGCCTTCCAGTCATCGGCCTTGTCTTCGAGACTGCGCTCGCTGTTCTGGAAGATCGCGGAGAATTCTCCCCCTTGACGATGCCGCGCAATGGGTTGATCGCGATAAAGAACTGTAACTCCATACCCGCTTTGAGCATCACCTGTCACGAGAAGGGAGACTGGACTGGGCTCAGATTGTTGAGCGGCGTGCAGCGATTCCGGCAAAACGGATGCGGCTGTCGCCAGTGCAGAAAGGAAAAGAAATTCTCGGCGATCCAAATGTCCAAACGAGACCATGGTATTGATTTCCTCTCATTGTTCAGTACTCTCGAACTCAAGGCGGAAGTTTCTGTGGACAATAGCCGGTTCCAGTTCACGGAGTAGGAGCAGCCGTTGCAAGAAGGTGCGGCTGAAAGCTGGCGGCACGTTCACGTTGTTTGCGGAGCGCTTCGTCGCGCTGTGCATCCACGAGTGTGTGGGTCTGCTGAGCTTCTTGTTCGGCTCGTTGGTTCAGTCCCAGATGTGCATAGACGCGGCTAATCTGATAGTGTGCGGGTGCGAATTGAGGATCCAGCGCAATAACCCTCTCAAGCGCTTGCCGAGCCTGGGGCCAATTCAGTTGCGCCTCATAGAGCTTACCCAGTTCATACAAAGGATCGGGAGATTTGGGTTCCAACTGCGCCGCCTTCACAAGTGCGGGGATAGCCTCCGGTTCGCGGCCCAGGCGACTAGCCAAAAGGCCAAAGTAATACTCCAGCAGGTAGTGGCCAGGGAGTTTTACGCGCGCCTCTTCAAGGACGTGAATGGCCTCGACGTCGTTGGCCTGGCGGGCATAGGTCTGCGCAACGCCGACATAAGCGGCATCCAGTTGAGGGTCGGTAGCAAGCGCGGCGTTAAAAGCCTCGCGCGCCGCGGCGTAGTTTCCCTTGACCATCTCAACCGCGCCTAGCCGCAGTTGCAGGGGCGCGGTTGCAGATGTCTGTCCCATGCCGGTCTGGACAATCTGGATAGCCTCGTCGTAGCGGTCCATATCCATCAGCAGTCTCGTGTAATCGAGGGTTCGATCTGGGTTGGAGGGATCGGCCACTAGAGCGGCTCGATAGGCTTCCAACGCCTCAGGCATTTTTTGCAGCGACTCGAATGCCGAGCCCAGGAACATGAGTGTATCCGCATGTGCCGGCCGCTCTGTGTGCAGCGCCGTCAGGAGAGTCGACGCTTCGGCCTGGCCGCCGTCGTAAAGCAAAGCGAGCGCCAGATTGTAGCGGTTCTCCCATGAGGGATCGAGCTTGGCAATTCTTCGGAAACAACGAACCGCCTGGCTATGGAACGCGTGCTGGCTGAGAAGTACGGCGATGGAATACTCTCGTGCGGGCGAGAGCTGGTTGGATTGCTCCAAACGGTCGATGCGGTCGGTTGCATCATCCACGCGCCCCATGCGCACGTCCGCTTCGATCAATCCTGCGCCAGCCTCGGGATCATTGGCGGGTAACTGGCCTGCGCGCGATGCTTCCGTCAACGCCTCGGCATCGCGGCCCATGGCCAGCGATAGCAGCATCAGATAGTCATGGGCAAAGTAATCGTTGGGATCGAGGCGCGATGCTTCGCGCAGTTCAGGCTCCGCGTGGGAATAATCCTTTAAGCTAAGCAGATTGAATCCGAGATTCCTGTGCGGCGCTGCTTGCCTGGGGTCGAGGCGGATTGCGTTGCGATAGTGATTGCAGGCCTCGTCGATCTGGCCGAGTTGTGTCTCGGTAATCCCCAGCAGGTTTTCGATGGTGCCGTTGCGCGGAGCAGTGCTGTGCGCCTGTTTGAGCTTGACCAGCGCCTGATCGAATTGCCCTTCGCGCATCAGTCTCACTCCCTCCTCCAACGCCGTTGGCTGTGCGCAGAGCGCCGAGGCCAACGCAACGCAAAGCAGAGGACCAGCAATCATGCTATGCGGTTTCATTCCTTTGTTCTCTCGTTCATTATTCCCTGGATTGCGGCGTCATCGGTTGAGGGAGCGGCCATTTTCTCGGTCTTGATGGCGCGCACCTGGGCAAATGCTTGAGCCGCCTGCGCGGTCTTGCCCTCCGCACGAAGCACCAGCGCAAGCTGATAATGCGTGGATGCGTCCTGGTCATGCGCGAGCGCAGGCTTGAGCGCCTCCTCGGCACGGGTATAGTTCTTTTCGATCGCATACGCCCGGCCCAGTTGCGCATATGCGGGCCACAGATCGGGCTTGCTAAGGATGGCCGACTCGAGATGCGGAATTGCTTCCGCAGCGTGCTCCTTGGCCACAAGAACGGTGCCAAGTTCCGCCTCGGCTTCGGGGTGGCCAGGACTGATTTCCAATTCCCTGGTTAGTTCCGCGAGCGCATGGTCGGCATCGCCGTGTTTCCAGTAGAGGTGCCCGAGCCAGAAGTGAACATCGGGAAGATCGGGCCGCGCGGAGGCAACGGCAAGATACTCAGTCAGAGCCTTGTCGTCTTCCTCGCGACTTACATAGAGTTGGCCGAGCAACTGGTGGACATGATAGGAATCCGGCGCCACTGCGAGAAGGCGAGTCACTTGCGCCATGGAGATACTGTGCCGCGCCAGGATCAGGTTGTAACGCGCGACGCGATCGGTGAGATTTGCCGAGACCCAGCGAAGAAGGAGCGGTTCCGCATCGTCATAGCGGTGCTGGTGAATGGCGGTCATCGCCTGAGTAAGGATGTTCGCGGAGGGACTTATGCTTGTTGGCGCAGTTTCAATCCGCCGATACGCTTGAAGCGCCGCGTCCTCATCGCCTTGCAGTGCAAACAACGCCGCCAGGGCAATTTCACTGGCGGGACTGGGGGTTTGTTGTGCTGCTAGCTTTTGCGTCGCTTCGCGGCACAGCGGCAGCAATTCGGCGCCCGCTTGCTCACGGCTGACTTCGTTCTGTTGCGGGAGCCCCAATGCATCCAGCGCCTCGCTCGGGTCGACTTCGATGGCCTTGTCGATGCGTGCGAGGCCCTCTGCCTGTTGCTGCCTCAGAAGCAAGGCTTCTCCGCTCAGGGCCAACGCGGCGGCTGACCGCGGAACCAGTTCCATCGCTTGCTCAAGTTGCTCCTGCGCAGCAGCCAGATTGGCTTGCTCGACGAATACTTTCGCCAGTTGCAGGCGAGCGTCGATCGCGTGTGGATCGCGCTCGATGGCGCGGCGAAGATGGCCTTCGGCCTTGGTCCAATCCCGCTCGTCCGTGTAGTGCGCTGCGTAAATAAGATCGGAAAGAGCCGTCCCCGAAGACTCTTCCAGGAGTTGCTCCGTCTGCCGAGTGGCGGCTTTGCCATACGCCTCGGCGCGCGCAAAGAGCAGATCGGGATCGTCAGGGAATTGCGCGGTAGCTTTTCCCAATTGAAGCAAGGCCGCATCGATCTGACCCGCATCCCAAAGTGCCGTTCCCAACCAGCTTTGTGCCAACTTGTCTGTCGGGTCCTGTCGAATCGCCTCGCGCAAAAGTACGACGCCCTGTGCAGGCCGATGCAGCCTCACATCGTCGATTCCCAACCAAAGACTGACACCGCGCATGCCAGGTCTTAGTTTGGTGGCTGTGGCAAGGGCCCGCGCCGACTCGTCGAACTTTGCCTGCGCATAGTAAACCAGCCCAAGATTCACATATGCCTCTGGTAATCCCGGCGCCAGATGCAGGACAGCTTTATATTCATCCGCGGCCGCGTCGAGACGGCCCTGCTGCTGATCCTGCTGCGCCGCAAGGAAGTGTTCCTGCACTTTGGAGTTGCTCTCCTGCGCACCCGCTGCTGACAGCAAAAGACACGCGCTGGCAATCGCGTGTCTTAGCACAAATAGTCTCGATGATCGAATGCGGAGCATTGGTGGAACTCCGTCACCCGGACCTCTTCGTGGAGGCCCGGGAGGATTGAGGTGGTACCAAGCCTCTGACCGTGTGATTGTGTACTTTAGGGTTGGTGGTTTCCCACCCATTCGCCAAAAAAAGGCGAATGGATGGGGCACGGAACTGATATAAAAACAAGCGGTCAGAGACCTAGAACGATACTCGAAGGTTACCTTGAATACTTCGTGGACCGTTCTGTTTGTTGTTGGCTTGGCCAAAACCATTTCTTATGTTGTCGTCTGAAACTGTCGTGTTGAAGCCTGTATATTGCCCAGGCCGGTTGAACGCGTTGAAGAACTCCACTCGGAGGACTGTCTTCACTCTTTCTGTGTACATGGGAATCTGTTTGGAGACACTCAAGTCCTCAGCGTGACTGGCGAATTCGCGTACCGTGAGTGCTCGCGGCGCGTTGCCAAAGGTATAGCTAGGTGCCAACGTGAAGGCCGCCGGATTCAATCTACGGCTTTGCCCCCCCAGGAAGCCGCCGCCGGAGAAGCCGTTCATCTTCTGCCCTGGAACGGTATTGGGACGGGGGCTTGCGCCGAGGTTGCCGGCGAAGATTCCGTTGTCCCAGTTTCCTCCGTTCTTCACAGAAAGGGGAGTTCCGCTCTCATAGGTCTGGACACCTGCAAACTGCCAGCCTCCAACCAGAGCGTTGACGACGCCTCCCTGATTGGCGAATTGTTTCCCTTTCCCGAAGGGCAGTTGATAGGTGTAACTCAGAATCAGGCGCTGTGGAATGTCGTACTGGCTGAGTCCCTTTTCGACCTTGAGGTTGTAAGTGTTGAGCGCGCCGCCATTGCCATTGCCGTTCCAATTCGCCTGGGATGGGTACTCCGAATCGGCATTGGTAATGCTTTTCGACCATGTATAGTTCGCAAGCAGCGTCAGCCCGGCCGACATGCGCTTTTGCGCCTGAACCTGCATGGCGTGATAGGTATAAACGCCGAAGGGATCGGCCATGGTGACAGAATCCACCGTCACATTATTGTACTGCGGGAACGGCCTCAGGGCCTGAGCAACTAAGCCGCTGAATCCCGCATAAGGCATGGCAACTGTAGGAAAGCTCGAACATGGCGTACCAGTGGGTTGACTGTTGACTGTACCGGCTCCTTGCGCGGTGATATCGTTCTTCAGACAATCGCCGCGCACCATGTTGGCTGGAAGTCCCTGGTTGGGATCGTGCATGAAGGCCTGCAAATGATCGCCATGATCGCCGACGTAGGCTAAACCTACCATGAAATTCCCAGGAAGTTGCTGTTCGATATCGAGAGTCCATGACTGGGTGGTCCCCGGACGCGCGGTCTTGGACAGAATGACCACAGCATTCGCCTGGTTGTTCATCCCCGCGGGATCGATGAATGGAGGCGTGGGCCCAGGGTAAGCCGTAATCTGCGAGAGAACCACCTCCGGAGTCTGCGAACTGGCGGAACCTGGGTAGCTATAGCTCCCAAAAAATCCTTGAGAATCGTTCTCGCCAAAGCCGCCAATCTTCAGGTTTTGGTAGTAGATTCCATATCCCGCGCGGACCACCGTATTGGGGTGCACCTGATAGGCAAATCCGATGCGCGGACCAAAGGAATCTTTGAAGGTATCCTGCGAACCGTTGGAGCCCGTCCTGCCGGTACCTTTGCCCAAAAATTCATAGGCTCCGGGAAGTCCGCCTGCTCCGGGATTGGCAAGCGTGGGATTCATGAACGACTGCTGTCCGTGAGCCTCGGTGACTGGCGTGGGTATTTCGTAGCGAAAGCCGAGATTGGCGGTCAGCTTGGGAGAGACCTTCCAGTCGTCCTGCACAAAGCCCGCGTAGTATTTCACTCGCCATCCGAGTCTCTCGGGCAGTGATATTCCTCCACCGGAAGCGGCTCCCAGATAGAAGCTTGCATATCCGAAACCGGAGTCACTTTGTCCTGGGATATTCGCATCCCAGGTGCTGGTTTGACCTGAGCCGAAATTGAAATTTCCAGAGGTATTTGTCAGGATGTCAATGTTGAACTCCTGCAGGCGAGCTTCCACGCCGAAAGTGAAGGCGTTGCGGCCGTGCTGCCAGGAAACATTGTCGTCATACTGATAAGTGTTGTCGTAAAACTCATTGGCTCCATTGCTGGGCATGGCTGCCCCGTTCGGATAGTTATAACTGAACTGGGGAAAAGTCGTGTTCATAACTCCCTTCAGGCCGATCTTATCCGGCCAGTCTCCGCCATAGCTTCCAATGCCGCTGAACTCCTGGCGATAGCGGCGGCTGAAGCCTGCGTTGAAGTGGTTCAAGAGGTTGGGCCTGAAGATATAGTCATAACCGAAGCGCAGGTAGTGCGTTCTCTGATTGGTCGAGCTGGCATCCAACGGGGCACCGTTAATGACGTATCCGGTGGGACGCCAATCGTAGTCGTAGCTGCCGTTGATTTTCTG
>Ga0182030_10000321_pt1 | contig 85476 bp, 101 predicted proteins | sample 812S3MmetaG_FD_121299 | JGI IMG/M metagenome (GOLD analysis project Ga0182030, IMG submission 121299) | Permafrost microbial communities from Stordalen Mire, Sweden - 812S3M metaG (Illumina Assembly) | ecosystem: Environmental > Terrestrial > Soil > Wetlands > Permafrost | place: Sweden... | reverse complement strand
TAACTTACAGAATTTGATCCATAATGCTCTTTCTGTGCAATATAACCAGAAATCCCGCGTCATTGTCGTAGGAAAGCTTTTGCGTGCGTTGCCCCACTCCGTCCAAAACGTGTCTTTGGAAATGTTACTTGCTATAGACTTCAAGTAGATTGATCTCAACTGTCTGATGTATGTCAGAGATGGTTCTTGACCGGTGAATGGTTCGCTTTTCCCTAGGTAGAATTATGGTCATCAGAAAAGGGTGTGGTAGAACTTCGCGCTCCACTTACAAAAGGACTTGAACATAAAACTCTCGGCATAATATTGAATTTGAGCAGGACCTTCTTCCGGGCACTTTTCTAGTTGCTTGGAGATTCTCCAAGTCCATTCCTCCCAGAAATCTTTGAGCGAAATAATTTTTTCTCTAAGCGCCCTCTTCCTCATGTAATCCAACTGAGAAGTATACTCCTCAGCCATTCTAACATTCAGTCTTTATCTGCGATGTTTTGACCGATTTAGAGAAGTACAAGGGAGTTTGCAAAGTGTCAAAAGTTACCAAAACCCACTTAAGATACGAAGGTTATGCCAAAAAGTTAGTTTCATCGCTAAAGTGCCTTCTAAAAGGCCTGTAGTCTTGAAAGCCTAAATACACACTCACTATAGAGCTTAAAATTATAGAATATACAGATATTAATAAAATTAGTTTTAATACTTATAATTAGTAACTATATATTATTACTGTAAACCTTTTTTTGTATAATATCTATTCTAAATATACTATAAAAATTTAAAATTATTAAATATATAAATACTAGTAGAATTTATTTTAAAAACTGGATTTTATAGTTAAAAAGTGCCTTTTTTAACTTTATACTTAATAATACTTAGATTACTAAACTATAAAGGAGTAATAGCGGAATTGCAGTTTTATGAAGTATATTTACAGTGTGTTTATAGGGTCTTTTTAGCAATACAACTAACATTTTGCAGTAATCTTTTTACATAACTCAGGCAAGATTTGAGACATTGCATCTCACGCTCTTCAAAGTTGAATTAAAGTCTCAACAAAAGGTTTCATATCAAAATATACTATTTTAAGTGTTCTTCATTATTGAACAGTTACTTACATAATCAGCCGCAAAGCCCAACCCTAGTCCAAACAATCAGTCTAACAGTCCGAGGTATTTGATATCATGATATACTTATCAGTATCACAGTCAAGCATTGCGAGCGTAGTCAATCACAACTCGCGAAGTAACCAGATTTAAGTCCGAGCATTTTATTGTCTACAATTATTACAAACATTATCTCATACCCGCCAGGTCTCCCTTCTACCTCACCTCACCCGAATGCTTCAACTTAATTCTTACTCTTCCGTGGTCTACCTCTCTTCCTCGTCGGTGCCGCAACCTCATCTTTATCACCATCACTCGCACCACCAGTAACACGCGCACGCTTCTTGCCAACACCCGTAATTGTGTCCTCTCGGTCCACGTTGGGAGAAGATGATGCATGTGCCTGGCTTGATGAACGAGTTCTTCGGGATTGAGTATGTTCCTTTTGATTGGGAACATTTGTCGGCTTTCCACTCTTGAAATCCGCAATTAGCTGTGCAACCGGTGTCAACTTGGAACCCACTGCCTTCTTTGTGCTCACAGCTGATTTCGCACTAGCCGTGTTCTTGGTATTCTTAGCCTTCTTTCCGTTGGCTGCTTGAATTTCGCCCAAAGATTGCTTTCCACCTCTCTCACCCTTGCCCTTCTCCTTGCCGCCCTTCCAGCCCATCCCACCCATCCCTGGTAAATCGTCACTTAGCCCCAAATCAAGCTCATCCAAAGAATTATCTTCGTTGTTGATCGAAGCTTGGAGGGCCGCGGGGAGTTTTGACGCGCTGCGATTGATTGTCGTGCCTCCAGGTGAAAATCGAGCCAGTTGGTCAGTAGCCCATGATGAAGGGGTCGATGACTGAACTTCTTCTCTTGGTGCTGTATCATTGACAGCAGGAGCATGAGCGCGTGTCGAAGGCTGGGAATCAGAAGGGAGGGAAAAGTGGACATGAGGGCTTTCGGGAGGTTTTGGTCTGCCGGTACTGGCGTCTTGGGGTTCAATATCTTCGCCAATTTGAGTAGGAGACATGGGCGGTGGGGGGAGTTCCCTTTGCAAATTGATCTTACCTCCTGACCAGTGCGTAGAACCAGTGGAGTTGGGACTTTTCGCTGGTGTGTCAATTCTAAGCGTAACCGGTGTTGATTGAGGTTGAGATAGCGGAGCCGAAGCCATCTGTGCGATCATATGATTGTGAGCGTGAAGCCTATAAAACCAGGAATTAGCATTTGCCTCTTCAGGATAGATTTGGGAATTGTCTCATGAGTGAGCAGACAACTAGTCTCGACGAGCAAGCATAGTGCTCTATTACTCATGAAACGATGTGGAATAGAAGATTCTACTGCCGGGTGTTCCTTACTGGGGACCGACTGCACCCTGCGGAGAAGCTGGATATCCCTTGGGTTGACTTAGAGATATTCGGCTATTTTGACCTATACGTGCATCATTTACAGTGGTTCTGGCGAGAGAAGGCCGGACGTGTGGCTGAGTCGCCTTTCCTGGGGACATAGCTGCCGCTGCCAGAATTCTTGCTTGCGATGAAGTTTCGGCTGCCGCCAAATATGCCTGGTATTCAACTTCACCCGAAATAGAAGCAGGGCCCTGAGCAAAGTCGCCTGATTGGTAGAAGGCAATATTCTGACCTCTGCCAGGTGTATTGTATCCGAGTTGATAGGGGGGCTGTGAAGGCTGTTGAGCACTCTGCTTGGCTTGCTCTTGATTTCTCTGGTGAGCCTCTAGTTGTGACTGACTGGAAATCGTATTGGACCAGTCAACTGGGCTTTGATGAACCATGCCACCAAATTGGTTTGAAGCACCAGTAGTAGTATTACCTCTGGCTGATGTAATTTGTCCGGAAGGTACTGGATAAGCTCCTGGCAGACCAGAAGAAGTAACATGCCCCAAGTTCTGATTGGGAAGAGTAACTCGTGCGTTCACAATAGCTGGAACTTGAGATGGGGAGTTCATGCTTCCACGTGCTGGTGGAACCCATCCTTGAAGAGCCCAGTTAAAATCATCTGAAGAACTAGATGGGCCTCGATATCTTCCGGACGAGGAAGCCGTAGCAGTTTTTCCAGTCGGTGGGCCCATAATACCCTGTTGCAGTGGAATGAATTGGTTGTGGCGAGAATCATTTGAATGAGGATAATTACCGAGAGCCGGGAACCCGCTTCCAATTGCGCTGGTTTCTGAAGCCATAGCTCTATAGTCTTGAGTTAGACCCATCATACCTTGTGTTGGCCGGGCTGTGGTTTGAAAGGAGTCATTTAATACTGCTTTCGTAAGTGAGGGAGTGCTTGTTGCGTCTGTAGGACCTTTTGTCTTGCCACCTGAAGCTCGAGACTTTGCTGCAACAATTTTGAAAGACTTGCCCTTTTTCGCGAGTTTGTCCTTGAGAGAAAGATATTTCTTTGGAGCTGGACGACGTTTGACTGTTGATGCAGGTATAAAATCTGAATTGTCCCTGTTTTTGGGGGGTCTGCCTCTGCGTTTTGGCACTGGAACAATTGGTCCTGCTTCTACAGACTCTTTGGCTGCAAGTTCTGGTACGACTTCAATGCTATCCTCTCTTGCAAGCTCTGGTACAGCCTCAATAGTATCTTCTTCTTCCTCAATAGTTTCAGGATGGTGTGATGGAGGAAGAAGAGCAAACAGCTCTTGTAATAGAGCCGTGCCTTCGACAGTTTTGCCCAAGCGGTATAACTTATCAGCAATGTGTGGATTCTTCGACGTCAAGAAGGTAGTGGGCCGGAGTGAGCTTCTTTTCATAGCAGCACCAAATCGTCTTAGAATAAATGCTCCTCTTTCCTCTCCTTCCACTTCCTCATATTCATTGTTGTCTGATTCGTTATTATCATCCACATCCTCATCTTGTCCACCTTCGTCCTCTGTTGTTTCGTAAACCTCTAAAGTTTCTTCATTGTCCTGAGTAAGCCCTGACTTGAACTTAGGGTCGACAAGCGCAGCCAAAGCAGATTTCGGCCTAGGTGCTCGAATATTTCTTGCAGGAGGAGCAGAGCTTTCGACAATAACTGCACCTCCTTGACCATCTTGTATAGCGCTAATATGTTCACTGTCGATCTCATTTCCTGCCGCAGTCTGTGCGTTTTCCTCATCTGTTTCCTCGCCAGAGCTCGAGTATTCCTCGTATCCTTCTAGTCTTCTTCGCTCTCGTCTTCGCTGTCTCAACACTTCTTCAAGTTGTGGAAGCTCCAATTTTGGGACCGGGAACTCTTCAGGGTCCTTACCCGGAAATGGTTGCATAGGCCCTGGGTACCTCTCAGTACAAGTTTGCACAAATAAAAACCATACAAGACAAAACTTACATAATTGTTCCCAAATCCACTTCTCCTGACAATAAATATCCATCTCTCTACTCAAGCCTCCGCCTCGAAATATCATCTTGCTGGACTTATCGAACACCTCTTTCCACTCTGAGATTAAGTATGATTGGTCGCGATAAACTGCCCGCTCATACATATCATAAATCTGTCTTTCATAACCAAGTGATGGATCATCGCCGGGAAAGTATTCATGGGGCCCTATACAAAGTAGCATATCAGCATCATTTTCAAAATAAATCTGACCTGTGAAGCAGTATATGCCGATCTGGTGGAGAACCAAATTCAACACAACTGTGATCCATGCGAAACTATCCGCCCGATCTTGGAGGTGCTATATATTCGATCTAGGAAACTCTCTTAACAGTTTACTTACATAGCCGCTCAAAGCACCTCCGCTCTGCCTTATATGTCACATAGTCAGTGAAGACTCGTTGATAGACCGGAATCATCGGAATCGTCTCTTCATAGATCTTATTCCACCAGCCCCAGAAGCGCTCTAGGGGTTGCTCTTCAGAAATCCAGCGACGTCGCATCCAGTCGAGTCTGGATTGGTAGGGACGTGGTCTTGGGGCCAGAACTGGGGCCATGACTGGGATGGCGGGAGCCATGTTACTTGCTGTTGCTACCGCAATGGTGTCTGGGTTGTGGTCGACTACAGTAAGGTTGTTTGTCGGTGTTGTTGCTAGAGCGCCTAGTGATTCATTGTTATTATTGGTCGTTGAAAGTGCAGAAATTTGTTGGGATTGTCCTTTATCGGCACTGTTGGCTATTGGCGCTGCTGTTAATTGGCCTTCACCTTCACCAGTGTTGCTAGTTGTCAACCCCGCTGCGAGCAGGACTCCCTCATCGGCGACACTGCCATTGGTTACCGACATCGTTGCTTCTGATTTGCGGCGCCGACAGCATCGACGACGATATTAATTGCCTATGTGAATGAGAAGAAATAAGATGAGTGCCGAGCAGCAACGTGTGCGGGGTCAATATGGAGGAAAACACGCTACAAGCTACTAAGCGAGTAGGTGAATTACTACAAGAAGGGGCCGCGTCGCGGAGTGGGAATATTTATGAGCTCATTACTACATTTCAATAAACTTGGCTATAGTGAATTTTTATGAGTTTTGTGAAATTTCAGTCCAAGATTGTTTGTGTGAAACCTTAAATGAGGAAGTACTGTGTTTGTAGCACTCTTTTATAATGGCCGGGTCGTCGCTCTTCTCTTTGCCCCAAGTGGCTTTTATCTTTCTGCCCACAAAAGACTCCAGGCCGGAACAATAAAAGGGACAAAGTTTTCCACTCTTTCTTTTCACATTATCAAATGAGATTCTATGTCATGACTCTTGGGTAGTTTTACCACATAGGGCACCAGCTACACTTGAAACCAGCTGGGTTAACCATTTCTATTACCATTATTAAATGCGGATGCTGTCATCAAATATATGTGGTTTGGGTTTCCTAGCTTGCAATTAAGGTAACATCCACTGTGAACCTCATGCTCCTACGAAATCTTTACACATATCTTTATAGTTAGACCAACACTCAGTTCACTCTTGATCAATATGAAATTGGTTCCTGGGTATGAAAATTATTTGAAAAGTAGTCTTTTATCACCAAAAATCTCTCAGTTGCAATTTTATCTATTGACTCTTGGTCTCCTATAACCTAGCAAAACATTTGTGATTGAGGCATGGAGCCACCAAGTAAAATTTCAGCTGATCATCAGATCCAGAACAGGGGTACATGCACGTGCTGCAAGGCAGTATAGTATCTACAACCACGCTTGGACATGATGGAAGACGAGACATGCTTCAACATCATAGAATGAAGACTCTCATTCTAGTACTTAAGCCACTTCCGAAGTCTTCGAAACGCTCTGCGAACCTTTTCCCTCTTCGTGATATGCAATAACACTCCATTATGCCCAAAAATTCCTCTTGGATATGTAGTCATAGAGTTAGATCTGAACCGAGATTGGGTTGCAGCTGGTGGCGATGGCAAAGATTCAGAAGGCGGCTGACGGCTCCATGCATAATGAATAACAGGAATGCTGCATCTCTCCATACCCTCGGATTTGCTCCGCTCAGCCAGCCAAGCAGTTATTCTATCCTTTGCAGCACGTACTAGCGGAGGTGGATTCTCGGTCAGGACTAAAAACCCGTCCAACACCATGGAGTTCCGATTCAAAGGAATCAAAGCAGTGTCATGCAATGAAGCCTCTCTGATATTAATACCAATCTCATAGTCGATATCGCGAAGAATCATTTCTTTCAGGTTATTGAAATGCCATCCATTGTGCCAGTGTTCATCTAAGTTACTGTAATCCAGAACCAAACGCTGAGTCTTGCAATACACATACCGCGCTGCAACTTCCTTTGACATTCGAACTCCATTGATCAACACAAGATGAATTATGTCGATTTTCCAGTTGATGTAGAGTTTTCTAGCTGAGCTGAGACACACTTTGTGTAGGCATTGATGCTCGATATTGTAATGACGCAGAGCTTCCTGTCTCGCTTCGTGGCATATTCGAAGAACATTTGGGACAAGAGTTGAAGTGTGTATGTGATATCCAGAAGAATGGCGCTGAATTTGATGATCTTGCAGTTCAACTTCTGCGGAAGGGCCCATTAATTCGATGGTTCGGGGTTCGAAGGTGTAGCGCCATATTTTTTGACGGAGTTCTGGGGGGAGGAAAGGAAAGCAGGTGAAGGTAGTAGTAGCTACCGCTGCTTTCTTAGACACTCTGAAGCGACCCATGGGAGGAGTTTGAGAGTTGTTCTAAAGCTTTTGTGCGATCTCCCGAGTGAGGAATACTTGATGGGAAGAACCAAGCGTCCTCAGCAGTAACTCCGTTAATGAAAGATTGCACTTGATTGTTGATAGAAGCTAATGTTAAATTCTACTTGAGAATCAACGCTCACTCATTTGAGGTATGCCAGTGACGTTCTCGATATGCGTTTGGTGAAAAACACATATGTACACCAGTGATTCTCGAGCAAAACTTGTTTAAAGAAGCGAAGACATATGTCAAAGAAAATGACATGAGATAGCAGATGTCATTAGTGATGGAAAAACTCCCAACCATACCTATGAAAGTCTAGTTTGAAAACGACTTTGGGCCCTAAAGACAGCTAGGCCGGACATGACTCAGTTTTAGCCAGACTCAGGAATGCCAAAGCTATCGTACATGCTTGTATGAAGAGTGCAGCAAATTTTGTTTAGAATTTCATGTCTTTCTTCTTGTTGACGTCTGCAAACTTTGGCAAGACAATCGGTTGCTTCAAATCTGAGAACAATTATTGCGAACAACTAGTTATTTCTCTACCATGGTTGAGGAACCTTTAGTTTGGTCGAAACCTAAATCTAAGTTGAGAGAACAAACTTTGAGGCCCGCATTGTAGTCTGACGCTCTTTCATTGTGAACCATCGTCTTCTCCTGATAACCTGGTCAGAGTAGGAGGGCAAGCACAGTTGAAGCTTCAAGTTCGCGACAGAATAAGCAATCAACCCTCTCAGTCTCAAAAGATATCATAGCGAGAGGACTCGGCTTCGCTTTTGGTCAGATTGCCAGCCTGTATCTTACTTTACAACAATTCCCCTCCCTTCACTGGAAGGTTCAACACGCCATACCTCCCTCTCACCGGTCTGCGCCTTCCTTTCAACGTATCTCAAATGGCAGCCTTTCGCCCTTTCCCAAAACTCCCACCTGAGATCCGCCTCATAATCTGGTTCGTCTCCCCTCTTATTCTGCGATATTGAGAGCCGTCCTCTCGGGACATGTATCTCGAGCTTGCCCGTCCATCAGCTCCTAAAACATATATTAAAACCACATACTAACGACTCAACCAGGACCCTCAGCATCCAACCCCGCTCCATCGAAATCCACTCCGAAACCCGCCGACACGGCAAGATCATCGCAGACACCCTCTTCGCAACATCAAACCCGATAATACCACCCATCCTCCACGTATGCCGTGAATCCAGGATTGAAGGACTAAAATACTACGATGTGATCCCCAGAGTCCAGTACGTAATATTTTTACTCTTCATTCCACATCATTTTTGGAGCTAAGTTCCTAGAATATGTCTTGAGAGCCCGCCAGCTCTCCGGTCCTCAAAGGCTTTCCATGGGCCCATACTGATTTACCTGTAGACATGTCCGCCAACGATACGCCGCCACGCCCCGAGCGCAACAAGTCCACCAGCATCGAGGCGGCATAAACGAGAAACTTATTCCGTTAAAAAACATATACATCAACTACGAAACCGACATCATATGCCCTAAATACGCCAAACGATGGCCGGACACTCCCGAAACCGATGCTCGAACCCTCCGCTTTCTCCAAGCCGAAAAAGTGCAGAAACTCGCTCTGGGCCGAACACGCGATTTTCAGCATTTCATGGAAAATAGCAATGGCCAGAACAAGAGCCGCGATGAGCAACTAGGAGTGTGGCAGAAAGGATCTGAGGCATTTGGGGGGTTGAGAGAGGTGATTGTGTGCGGAGCGGCGATTCTCTGGCTGCAGGAGGAAGAGTTGGGATGTCCCATTGCGAAGGATTTGAAAGCTATTACGGCGGCGGCTTCGTCTCCGGGGTGGAGTATGCCGGCGGGCCAAGTTATGGAGGGGTTTCTTGTTGCGGAGGTTTGTCCGGGAAGAATCGGGTTGTTGATGATTTGGTCGGAAGGGGTGAGACAATGGGTTGCGTTGAAAAAACCCATATAGCCTAGTGCGAAGGTGCCTTCTTGAGGTTTAGATTCCTGAGATCGGGTTCAGATGGGTATGATGGGGCGTTTTATTTCGAAATTTACCAGTGAAAGTTTTATACAGAAGTCAACCCTGCGAAGTAAGAGAATGCCCCTCCTACGAACATCTCCTCTATTCGTTTAACTCATCCTGCTCGTAAATTAACTGAGGCTTTATTCTAGAGAATCCATCCAGCACAGGTCCAGTCTTCCTGAAAACTCTTTTCAAATATATCCGAGCCTTAATACAAGCGTTTTATTATTCTTCAATGCTAAAATCTTAATCTTGATATTGTTGCCCGAACTTACATATACATTCCAACCCATTACTACACTGAACCAAAGAATCTCTAGTGCAATACCAATATTAATACTTATTGCAAGAATATTCTACTTAGAGTTTGTTTTGTTGGGTTCTATTTGGTAACAGAAATATACTATTTTATTTATTGATTCTATAAATAAGAGTATAGTATAGCTGCGGTGTCCTTAGACTTCGGATTTATGTATAATGATATAATCCTAAACATTATTTGTACTAATATTGATTCGAAAAACTTATTAATCATGTATTGTACTATTTTCTTGAACAAGTTATTAAAATTAGTAAGATAGAAGCAAAAAGTTCAATTTATTAAAACGAGGCCATTATACTATACTCCATGTCAACTCCAAAACTACAAACTCCCGTAATCCTTAACAACATAGAAAGCAATTACCCGCTCACGAACTCGGAGAAATAACAATATAATCCTTTACGACTGCAGTACCCGCCATAATAGCCTCATACTGATTCGTTGTACACGTAGTACTGAGCTGCCAAAGATAGCACTGGATTGGAGGGGGCGGCGGAAGGACATTTTTAATACTGAAGACTGAGGAGGGGCCATGCGATTGATAGCTGTCGTCGTTTACGGGGATAGAGCCGGTGGCAACGTCTTTTCCGTTGATAGTTCGCATGAAGATTCGATAGGCGGTTTCGGGTTGATAGCCAGGTACTATATGATCCCGTCAATATTCGTTCAGCTCCATTCTGCATCTCCCATTTTTTAATGTAATGGGCATTATGAGAAGTACCCGTGGAGGACCCCTGCGAGGGGGAAATAGAGGTTGGGCAGCCTACCTAAATGACCGGCCTCGAAAACCCGGGAGAAAGATAGAGGTCCCGCTTGTCGGACCATGCCTCCCACATACGAACTATTCGTTTGGATCTTCTCATATCCCGCAGATTGGAAATACTTTTGCTCTGGATGCGGAATATTTAAACTGACATTCTCACCACCAAGCCCTGTTTTAAGTAATTAGCATCAGTATGGAAGAGATAATTTTGTCATGGTAATCAATCGGCTCACAGTTGCAGAGGAAGTCACGATCGCCGTGCAGCAATGCGACTTTGACACCACTCTCGATGGCCTGGCCAAACTGGTCCAGCGTTCCACCGCGGGCGATTAGGTCGTCTCCTGTGGTATCAAAGGCTGCAATCGTAGTTAGCTTCTTAGACATATATGTGCACTGAATGTGCCATCTTGCAAGAGCAAATCTCCGGATAATACCTACCATTGGTCACACCATTTGACTCCACAGTGAAGTTTACAGGGACTCCCAAAGCAGCTTGCACCCACTGTTGATTAAAGAATCCGACCAAGTACGGCGGGGGGTATGATGTCGTAGGAGTCTGGGAGATGTCGTAGAGATCTCGCTGCAAAAATCGCCCTGTCAGTGTTGCTCTTCAAATGAAAGGTTTCCTCTTGGTGTAAGAAGGGAATGCACAAACCCCTGAAGCGAGATAGGGCCCTGCGACGTAGTCCGCGCAATAATTGCTCGCCAAGCTACACGCATCATTCACGGATGGCACGTTGCCGTAGTTATTAGGATCGAGCTCCGTAGCTAGAGCCCGACATGTCTCTGTCAGAGATTGACAGCCTCCAGGTTGAGTGTAATTAAGCTTCGCAATCTCATATTGGTCGGCCGTTATAGTTTGAAGACCGTACGTATTATTGTAGGCCATATCGGGATAGTATGATGCCTGACTTAACATGTCTGTACACCCGTTGATAATTCCTAAGGTTTCGATATAGATTGGGATTGCTCCGTTGCTCTTCTTCTGGTTCTGCTCCTCAAAAAATGCAGTGTAGGTAGGTCCATATTTACCCCCGAACTGGATCACATGATTAATATATCTATGATTTAGTAGTGGAAGAGATACCTACGGATTCTGTCCAAAGGTGGATTTTGTCGTTGGCGGGCCTATAGGCAGGAAATCTACAGAATGGGATCAATGGAAACTCTGCAGATGCAAGCCTGGAGACCTGGCAACTTACTCTTGAAGCCAAGCCTGCGTAAAATACCACAGTCCATGAGCACCGATACTCGTGGTATTGGCAGTAAAGTTTTGATTTTGACTAGCGAAAGTTCCAACCAAGAAGGTATTGTTCGATTCAGGTATCCCATCCGAGAAGTCTGCAGGGGTTACAATGGATGTAACTTGATCCAGGGTCCCATTGGTAAGAACGTCGTAGGAGAATCCGGTTTGAACAGGTTGGTCAATGTAGAGTATGTTAACCTCGTTGTTCCATGACCATGGATTGAGCGTCGTGCCATTTGAGTCTTCAGTTATGTGACATGGGCCGTTTTCAGACCCCACCGCTACCAGCGAGCTGGCACCTGGTCCACCATTGATGTAAATTGCCAAAGGGGAATTTGCAGGATCCTTGCGCGATTCAAAAAACCAAAAGAACAGATTGTTTGGATAAGGTTGGAAAGCGGGATCCAGGGTTGAAGGAAGGTGTACATAGCCGCTGAAAGACTTAACTCCAGGTGTGGTCTCGCAAATCTCGGTCTGAAAAATTGAAGAAAAATGAGCATTTAAGTTTAGTTTATTGGAATGGTTTATTGCAATGATGTTGATAACTATTACTAACCTGTTTATATGAAATCGAAACTCCTGGTTGGATTTGTGATTGAATAGTGGTTACCCCTTTAGGCTTTGGTGGAAATTGGGAAGCAATCAGTTTATAAAAACAGGCCCACAGGAAAATCTTTTTAAAAACCATCGTAAATAACTGGGACTTTATTTTCCCTAAGAAGATGGGAAAATAAAAATTAGAATGAGAATGGAGTTTCGTGCCTCTTTATAGTATACTTCAGCAACCTTATGGATTCCCGCAAATCTAGAAAGTAATGCCTTTTGGGAGCTTTCTCACGAGGGAGACCATAGAACGCGTTTTCTTTGCGCCTCCCGGCGCCCCTCGTAAAGAATTAGACTATTTGGGCATCTTTCAAGGGCTGCGGGGTTGAATGGTGCATCCGCGAAAGCTACCCATGTTACTCAATGCAGGTCTAAGCACCGAGATCTGAAGGTTGTGAGTGGTCAAATTATTACCAGTCTAGGGTTCGAAGGCGGTGAGTGGTCAAATTAATATTATATACAGGGTTATAAATCTGCCCGCCCAACGACCATCTCGCACCTATCGTAGCCCTTCGCTTGATGCTCGTACGTGCCTAACTCAATCAAGCGTGATCTTCTCTTGACAAACATATCCTATCACTGTACTCTAGCCTGCAAAAGTGAGCTCAATTTGAGGCAATACACAGTCGTCATATGCCACGAGAACCTGTTTCACCCTTGCGTAAGCTCGAGAATTGCCCGATAAGAAATTGTGGCTGTGACGCGTCTCGATCTCTGGAGCACTTTGCACGTGCCAGACATTTTGTTCTTCCGCGTGAATGACCTGTCCAGCCACCGTGGCAGCGAGATACGAATTCCATATACCCTCACAGCGGCGCGAGCCAGAGAGGATATTGACCGCACGTCGACGGATGATTGGGTCACGGCAGCGAACGCTCGTTAAGAATAGAGGCGACAGAATGCCGAGATGAAACGAGAATGAAGGAATCCCTTGGCATGATGTATCCGTGATATACAAATCTTCAAGCAGAGCTTCAGCTAGCGTGACAATGGTGTTGAAATCTTGTTCGAACTGGTCCCACGTTTCTTCCGCATCGGCATGGTTGACAGACAGAAAGATCTTTGCTACAACTTTCCAGATGTGAAGAATATATATATTGTAGTCGGAGGACCCTTCGGATTGGGCCCCGTCACCTATAAAAATTTGGTTGAACGCACGCGACCAACGGCCTAGGTATTGAAGACACTTCCTTCGCTCGGTCTCAATCTCTAGAATAAGGGATTCGGAACCGTAATTTTCAAGAGAATCAGCTCGCAACATCTCCAAAATCCGGTGAACGTGGAGAGTGCGATTGAGAAAGATATCAAAGCTCTCGTAGGCACCTTCAAGGTCTAGGTTTGCGAAGCTCTCGGGATCTTTGAGCTCTGGGAAGTGCAACGAGAGTCTTTCCGTTTCTCTTAACATGGCCAAAAGCGAGGAGCCCCCGAGCTCCATCATTTGATTATCCAAGCGAGTAAACAAAGACCTGATGGTCTTCTCGGGTACATAGACAAAGCTTGCAAGAGAGTCGGCCGTTGCAGTTTGGTGCAGCAGCTTCAACCCACACCTAACATGAGAGATGGCCGACTTGATGTGACCTCGTAGACTTTCAAAACAAGCGAATAGGATACAGCTTATAAGAAACACTTCGGTAGGGTGCTTCGAGGACATCTTGGTAGAATGTAAAAGCAATGAGATGGCTTTGCCGTATTGTAGCTCGCTGAACGGATCCGTTGGGGGAATTCCGTTCAACCTCTCTTTATCTAGTCCGCAACGCTCATGGATCCCACCTAGGGCAATCAATGCATGGCGTATAGCAGGTTCCTCAATAGCGGCCCGAAGGAGATAGAGAGACGAAAATTCCGATTGAAAGCATTTGGCGGTCCGTTCGCAAAAGAACGCAAATGCACGCCGCTCCTTTTCGTTGCCTTGAAAGGGGGCAAAGCCCACACTGACATCTTGTGGTGGAGGCACATAAAATCTTATCTTCAGCGGCAGGGGGGTGGGCGATACGGCGGTGGGAGGTTGGTAGCCCTGGCACGTGCGAGCTGCAGATGTGCATCTCATGCAAAACGGTCTGCCTTCGTCGCATTTGACACGGCGGGCTCTAGACATCTGAATTAGCTCAAATGGTGCATCAAAGCGCCTCTCCCGGGAGATTCTCCGGTGGGGGATCTCAATACTGACTTGCACGTCAGACATCCAGTCCTAACTTTAGATGCGGATGACCGAGTTCTCTTTCCCGTACGCCAATCATCCATATCCTCTGGCTTCTAATAAAGGGCCACTGGCAGATAGGCAATTATGTGTCACTGAAAGACGAGATACAGATCTAAATGGAAAAGCTGTAATGGGGCCTTGGCAGCACTCGGACAGCTCGAACGAAGATTTTGCTCTACTAGTACTACTTGTTTGATCGCTCATGCTCAGGTGACCAGAAGCAATAGAGGAACGCACCAAGAGGCAAATGGAGGGATCTTCTGGGATTGAAATAGATAAGGCATAGATAAGGAGAGTGATTGGCTTGATCTTCAACACCTCAGGCATAGTCGCGGCGCGGCAGCTACCCCGCGTCACTCGTGGATCACCATTACCTTAAGGTACCTCACCTACCTATACTTCGTGATTGAACATTAGTTTACTAGCACAACAGGTTTGGCCTATGGAAAACCCGAAAACCTCGTGAAGGACGCGCATGTCCCAACATATAGAGACATGAACACGTAAGCGATGTTATTGATCGCTTTTCGAATGCCAACTGCAATCTTGCGTACTAGTAGATGAATTCGAGCGTTTCAATTTCCAATTTATGATAGAAGAATAGTTCTCAAATCGAAGAAGGGGAAGCCGGACAAAGTGGTGAAGTACTGTTAGAAGGATCGCCCCTCCTACGGGCACCTCTGCAACCACTCACGCAATTCATCTCGCTCACAAATCAACCGAAACTTCAGGCTGAACATCACACACATTTCTATTTTAGACTTCTGCATCTCCCCCGAATCTATACCTAATCAGCTTTGACGGACTCATGCTTCCATCTCGATACCGACTTTGTATGCAGCTATGACTATATATCCCAGTCTTCGCCTCTTCTCCATCTTCGATTCTCTTCAACCGGGTCGAATCAGCAACGTCCTTTCTGGGGTATTTCTGGGGACCCGTGCGGATGAATGCTTGGCACAGGGTTCTTGCACGGTACCTTAATAAGGCGGGGTAGAGACATAGATGGAGGAGAGATGAATTTCGGATGACAGGATGACATGATGGAGCCGGAAAATAGTAGGTCATTGTCCCGGGAAGATTTTTGTTGAGCGCAAATTTCTGGAGGATATAAGGGTAGGCGTTCTCTTTCTGTTTGTTTTCTCTCGTTCCTGGTCCTAGGATATTTCAATTGCTTCTCTTGCTTCATCGGAAAGGAAAGATGCGGTTCAATGCTATCCTTATCATTGCGGCGAGCGTTCTCGTTGCCGCAGACGTTGAAAATGAAGGGCATCAAGGCGGCGGAGGGAACGTCTGGGTCAAGGACTTTGACAACTTGGTAGCATTTGGTGACAGGTATGGACATCAAATCCTCGTTCAATTCAGCACATTGACATGTCTCAGCTACACTGACGAGAGCCGCCTGAGCTACTTCCAACAACACAATGGCACCGGCCCACCACCAGGAACTACTCTCCCCGAAAGCACTTCCACTCCCGGTGGGGGGATAACCTGGGATCGATGGGTATCGAACTACACGGGTGCCAAGCTATATAATTACGCCGTCTCTGGAGCCGTCTGCGACAACAAAATTATCTACCGCTACCTCGCAAGCGTTTTCGGGCCCTTTCCAGACGTGGTCTACGAGACCAACGCATTCGTTGCAGATACCGAATACATCAATGCCTCCACACACACAAACACCTTCTACCCCAACCGAAGGCCGGATAACACCGTTTACTCGATATGGATCGGAACAAATGATCTGGGGGTCGGAGCTTTCCTGACTGATAGCAGTCTGCATGAGACTACCATTGTGGATTACGTCGATTGCGTTTATGATCGATTTGATGTGATATACAAGGCTGGAGGACGATTCTTCGTGTTGATGAACACAGCCCCGTTGCAGCTTTCCCCATTGTACGGAATGCCAGATGCTGGAGGACTTACAGCGAGCCATTATTGGGTGCCTACTCCTGATAAAGTGAGTCGTCTCTACTGATGCTGTGGAGGGTACTGACAAGAACAGACAGCAGGAGGAGGCAACATCACTGAGATCAGCGGCAAGATAAAAGAGTATACCAAACTCGTGAACAGCATCTTCGACGTCCGCAGCCCGTACGAACTTCTCATTAAGAAACGATATCCTGGAGCCTCGATCGCTGTCTTCGATACGAATAGCTTAATAACGGATATCTACAACAATCCGACCCAGTATTTGACATCACCAGCCAATGTGACAGGGCAATTCTATCATTGCGACCCGGCGACGGGAGGTGACTGCGTGACCCAGGAAGGGAAGGTCATTAGTCAGTTCTTGTGGTATGATGAATTGCATCCCACGGAGAGGACGGATCAGATTATTGCAAAGGAGTTTGCGAGTGTGGTAAAGGGGACGAGTAAATATGCTACTTATTGGTGATGAGGGGAATATAGGGAAGATGGGGCGAATACAAGATAATTAATGAGTGTTAAATTCAAAATGCAATCGTGTCGTCCTTAAGTATTCAAAGATTCTTCCCTTGTCAAAAGCCGCTGGAGCCTGCCCACGTCACCGCTGCGACGTTCATCCTAGACAATCCGGCACTCAGATCTGCATAGCTCCACGAACATCATATATAAAGGGTTCTCGACGCACACCTTTCCTCCTGTCTCATTATCATACTTTCCTTCGAGGATAGAACACACGTGGGGCTCGCATTGTTCCAAGAATAGATTGAATACGGCTAAGAAGCTTCTACTTAAAGTCTTCTTCAGATGGACCACCCCTCGAGATGATCTCCCCACCCGCTCTCTTCCCTTAATGCCCCCCACTCGCCGATCATGGCTTGTCAATAAAGTGATTGGGCGCAATGTCGTGCATAAGTAGTTGATAATAGTGAGATAGTCGTGGTTTTCCATCCACTCATGGCCTCTAGCGTGGTGTCACTGTTGGCTTACTAGTACCCTGGTCCCCTAACTTGGCTCGGCTCGCGCCTTGTTGGTTCTGTTGTCGCATTGCGCATGAATTTTCTCCGCTGTGTCTCATCACTTCAGCTCATACAACTGGACGTCCCTATCCGATCCGCAGTATCCCATACCCTGGGCCCTTGAACGACCCGTTCCTTACACTTCACCTAATACCTGTTTTATTACGCCATGCCCTGTTAAGTTTTGAAGCTAGTCGCCTATCGCATCCATCTTCTACCGCCATGTATGCACCTTCATATGATCGTAGCCTTGGAATGGACAATATCCAGCAACCCATGAACATTCAACAGCAGCCTTTCAACCCTAATGGAGGACGTCCTCAACACCCCCACCAACCGCAGCCTGCACAACAGCCCATGATGTATAATCCTCTAGCTTATGGCGGCGGTGCTCCTCATTCTCCATACGGGGCGCCTGGCCCGGGCATGGGTGGGAATGCAGGTGCGATGGGAATGATGCAGAATAGCGGTTTGGCGCATATGCCCGCTGGACAGAGTATGTTGCCTGACCTCCCACCTTCGTCCCTAATTCTTTTCAACTCTACCTGTTACATCAGGCGTGCGCACGCGTGCATAGCTACGAACGAGGCCAGTCATTGAGGACCAGGCTCTGTGCCGCAAGCAAGTGCCCGTCCATAAATGAGTTCGAGTACACGACTTCCATTTCATCTCTCGTCAGACGGCGTAATGAAGCAAACGTTGACAATGTATCTTTTACAGTGGCACAATATCAAACTCCCTATACTTCATCTCCATACGGAATTAGCATACCGACTTCATCTTCCTCGAACATACCCCAGAATTATACGCCCACAACCTCCAACGCACCTTCCTTTCCAATGAACGCTCCCAATATGAATATGCAGCAAAATCGCATGCAGCCTCCTCCCACATCTTCAACACCTACACAGCGACAATCCCCTTATGGAAACATGCAGCAGAATACGCCCCCAAATGCTGGACCACAGTCACAATTCTCTACGCCACAGGGTAATCAACAAATACAGACGAGCAATCTTGCACAAGGAAGTGGTGGAACACCTCAAACACCAACCTTCCCTGCTGGAACCCAGCCAGGCCCGCAAGTTATGGCAACACCATTAAGTCCCGGGTCTGAAGCACGAGAAAAAGAACGCGTCACATTATTATTAGAAATCAATAGCTCATTATTACAACTCGCTCTCGGACTCCAAACCCTCCAGAACGCAGACAAGGAAAAAGAGACGAAGCTATCAGAGGGTGGAGAGGTGGATCCGGCTGAGAAAGAGAAGTTGGATAAGGCAAAAGCACAGCATACCAAAGAGTATTTCGAGTACGTGGTCATCGTTCATACTTCATGAGAGGGAGTTCTAATAATGAACAGATGCATGCGCCGTCTACAATCTAACCTCGCATACCTCGCCGCCATCGCAGACCGCTCCCATAAGCCATCCTCCCAAATCCCACCCCACCCCGCTGTCATGAGTGCCCCCACCCTAACCGCGCGCTCTGACCCCACTCCTTCAACTACAAGTACCTCACCCCCTAAAACAGGCGAATCCTCCGCCCCTACCGCAGACGCGTCGAAATCTGATGCTTCGAAAGATACCAATAAAAAAGAAGAGGTTAAAGAAATTTCTAGGGAGGAGGATGAGAAGAGAATAGAGTTGTTGAAAGATCAGTATCGGAGATTGCAAGCGCTTTTCCCAGGTGTTGATCCAAAGAAAGATACTATGGCGCAAGCAGCGAATGCCGCGGCAGCTATGAGAGCTAAGGCGCAGGCGCAAGCTCAAGCACAGGCCATGGCGCAAGGAGGTGGGCAGGCTGCTGCTGGAGGAGCACAGAGACAAGGACAAGGACAGGCGGGGAATAACGCGGGGCAATTTGGGAATAAAGTTCCAGGAGCCTCATGAGATCGTATGAAAAGTTTCCATGGTCAGGATGTATTCATGAAATCGATACGGATTAATGATACTGGTGGGATGAGATGAAGAAGCGAGCATATACCTAGCATCTACATAAAAAGGCAGGAGCAGCGGCGTTCTGACCGGAAAAGGGGGGGTTGCGTTCGGAGCTGGTGCTGTGTTTGGCGGATCTTTGCATTATATGACCTTTGGGGAACAGGATATCAATGAATATATGATGTTCCAGCCAGTGTTTGACATGCGATCAGTGATCCGTAGCATCGCGGTTCTTGGGCACTAAGCCCACGGAGCTGTATCACGGGTGAAATCATAGACTTGGTTTTCAAAATTTACTTGAAGAAAATTATCTCTTCTCAAAAAGACAGGCTAGCGCCATCACGGAAAGCGAGTATGCAAGCTCGCCTCCCACGACGAATTTGTCTCCTTGCAGTTTCTCACCAAGCAAGATGGGTACTCAGGTTATGGAACAACAGGATTCCGTCATTTTATTTTTCTCATCCAAGCTGAGTTCCTTGTCTTGTCTTCACTTTCCTTTTTCATTTTTGGCAACGTTGACTTTGCGTGGATTTTCTTGGTTGTATGTATGGAAAGGTAGGTTTCTATTGTTGTCAATGAGGAATTCGCTGTCGTATACCTAATGTTGAGCCTTGGGTTGATTTTATGATGGATGGATGGAAGGGATGGGATGGGAGTCGTGGATGTAAGGGTTTGATGTTTTTGTTCGAGTTCACTTGGAGATGGAGATGGAGATGGATTTAAGTGGTTATTGGAGGTTAACCCCTTCTTGAGTTGCTGATAATCGGCTTTGGTTGGGGTGGAGGGGTGAGTGTGTGGGTATTTATACTTCTAAAGAGGGAGAGTGTGGGTTGATTGGGTTTGAGGGGGGGGTCTGGTGGTGAATTTAAAGGTAAGGACGGGAGTATGGGGAGGTCAATTCTTAAATTTGCGTTCTGCTAGATTATGTGTCAGAACCCTGATCCTTCGCCTCTGACTAATAATTATCTCAAATACACCTCATGAACCCATGTTAACTTGTACTATACCGAAACTATAAAAGCTCTCCTCTCAAAGCACATATCATTACAATATCTAGCTTGCAGAATCATCAGAATGATGATCATAGTACACCTCGTCCCTCTTGAACATTGAGTGACTTCTCACAGTTTCAATATTTTCATCTGTTAAGAGCTGCTCTCTGTAGTTTACTCTTGGTTCTATGGAAATGGGAAATGGCCTTATTGATGTCATCGAAGATGCCACTGTTATTTGATTTTCCTTTGTCATAGTTGATGATCGGTACTCCTCCTGACATTTTATTGGAATTCGGGGTGGGGGTTTAAAGGTCGAAAACAAAAGGAAATACTCGAGGTATAATTCAATGAAAATTCGGGATCAAGTGGTGCTGCGGCAGCTGGCTCTTCACGAGGACGACATAGAGCTTTCTTATTGTGTGAAGAGTCCGGATTGGGTGGTGGGGAGGCATTTATAGTTATGATAGGGGTACCGAGCAATATTTTAAGTCTGGACCTGAAATTTGATGGATTAGGATATCAATGAAAGCTACCTACGAGTATTCCGCTTTCCAAATCAACTCTCATCAAGGCATCTGCTATTGCCACCCAGATGATATAAACTCTTCCTTTTTGAGAATCTATCTTTTCTGCATAGTGTGGTGGAAATACAGGTAGCGCTACTATGTGGCGGCCACCACCACCTGGGCTCTACCACTTCACTAAAGTTTCAGGCCATTCTTTCCGCATTTTATTGCTAGGACTTTGTTCAGCAGTCGATTGTAAGATTAGGGAGGCAGAAATGTTGTCATTGAAATTGTTACAGTCATAGATAATGTTGAAGTACTTCTCCGTTATCATTGAGAAGCTTGTTATCAATTTAGTTATTGCTGCCAAATTTAGGGGTGAGCAACTCTTAAAGGTATTTCAAAAGCCATGAAGTTGATCAGTGATAAAAAAATTTATCAGTAATTGGGTTAAAATATGGAAATCAATCAGAGGGCCATCATAGGTACAATGGGGGCAACATACTTCTCCTAGTTGTATGTCATCGCGGTTTTGGGAGCTGAGGTTGGTAGAGGAATTTGGATTTGCCGTGGTGAGTTGCCTTTATAGTACTGAGAAAAGGGCTGAAGGATAGGAGGTGATATGAGACAATTCTCATATATTCCTTGCATCTCCCATCTGTCCTATGCTACTGCAGCAAGAAACCAAAGCGAAATGAACAGCTGGCGTGGACAAATCTTATGATTATAAATTTCGGGATTACATATCTTTGTTGGGGGTACTATTATGAACGGGGAGAAGAAGGGTTAGAGTTTGTACTGCGAATTCTTCCCTGCCGTGGCTTTTGTTGTCGTTGTTGTCATTTAAATTTCCAATTGCTATTGCCTTTTCTTAAACAATTATGGGGTTAGGATGGAAAATCTGAATGTGGGGTGGGTGAGCAGAACAGGGAGATTAGTAGAAACCTCTATCTCAGGCAATTGAACACTATATCATATGGACAAACCTAATTCCTTGGGTTTGGCACTGAGACTATTGATCAGCCAAGGTTGAAGATAGAAGTAAGAAGTTAGAGGAGGGAAACCCAGCTGTGGAGATTCTACTTCGAGTCTTTCAGAATAAAATAGGAAGCCCTTATATTTTCTCTCTCTTAATATTCTTGCTCTGTTGAAGATAAATGGGTTGGAAATGGCGATTTAATGTTAGTTTTATGTTGAGCAATGTTGGTATTTAGTAGTTTGAGTCTCGTATCCTATATATGTTCATATAATCCTTATGTATAGTTTTGTGTTGACCGCTAGATCAGTGGAAGGAAGTTGACAACAATTGGGCAGAATTTGATGGCTGCTCACATGACCTCCTTCCTCTACTTGCAAAAGAACAATTTTAGTATCTGTGTCAGTGTACTAAGAGTCTCGTATTATCCTGAGATTTGGTGATATGTGCCTTATAAGCCGCCGCAGACTTATGACCTTTTGAATCTATGTCTGAATGAGCTGCGGTTCTCCGATTTTTGTTGAGGGCATTGCGAGGCTTCAGCCCTAAGTTCTATTTTTGATAGGATCCCGCTAATCTAGTACTCTGGATGCCAATAAGCTACTGATTGTACTTATGTTTTTGTTCTTCTTCTAATTCATTCAACTCCGAATCTCAATTCTTGTCTCTGAAGTCCTGTTGTTCGCTCGAGTTGCGATGTCTTTTGGGTTCTCCATCAGCGATATCCTCAGCGGTGTAAGCCTTGCTTACCAGCTATAAAAATCCTTATCTGAGACAAAAGGATCCTCTAGAGACTACCAAGAGCTTATTGCAGACCTTAATACTGTCCATAAAGTCCTTCTGCAAGTGGAACAGCTCGGGGTATCGAACCAGCCAGCACAAGCCACTCTCAGTGCCCTGCTGTTCATAACTAATTCGGCAAATGAAGCTATGGAGGTATTTCTTGCAGATTATGAAAAGTACAGGGTATCTTTGAGAGAAGATGGATCAGGTAATGTGCTAAAAGACAGCTGGAGGAAAGGAAAATGGGCTTTCGAAATGGAAACTGACCTACCAACCGTGTTTGAACTGAAAAAATAATAATCAGCATGATGCTTAGAAACATAAACTCAGACAGACTCTGGTAAATATGTTAGTTTCCATCAACTCTTTGGTTCAGCTGGCTTGCTTTTTCAAGTGAGTTGATTTAATCCTGACTCAAGCTACATTCCCGACTAATCCAGCTTCAAGTACACCAGGAGTGGATGCTACGTTGGTGAGTAATTATGATGAAAATACTGGCGATGGAAAAGCCAATGTGTTCCTACAACCATTCAATGATGTCAAATTGGAAGCTCGCATACCTGCTTCATGGTGGACAGAGAGACAACCTAGTAAGCGCTAATATTTCAGGTGCTGAGAGTTAATATCATTTGAATTACCTGCTTACCATACAATCACAGACTTCAAGGTTCAACACCAGCCGCAGGAATTCTTCAGTCAGGTCAAGTGTTTTCGCTTTGCATCTCCACAGACTTTCATGTGTGCCATCTGAGTCATCGGCGGGTGGAACTTAGTAAACTACCGCTCGAACCAATCGCGGATCTAAAGGCAAAATCCGAGCAGATCGAGAAGAAAGATCGAGAGAGGCGCCTGAAACAGATTCTTTCATTGCCTCTAGCTGAGATGACCCAATATACGAGAGAAAAGGAAAATGGGAAGGTGTTATGCACTCTCTGTCAAGATGACGACGAAGCCAATCTTTCCCATCATAAGGAAGAGTGGGCAGATATACATTTTCGCCTTAGCCATTGGGAGCGATACTGTAATATGAAAGGAATTTCTCCAGATGTAGACAAAATACCACCATCAATTGCGAGTTATATGGCACCCGAATCGCAATCATCTATTCCAGAGTCGGTTTCGGTTCCTCTTTCACGCATCTTGCCCTCGGATTAGATAATCCTTAATGACATAAAGTCAGACCGACCCATCGGAGAAGACTGGGAAATAAGATACATGATTGGATCTAGCCAACGCAATGAACTTCATATACCTGGTTCTGGCCCCGTGTTGCTTCGTCGCCTTGTCGTGATCAAGGAAGGACTCAATTCATGTCTCTGTTTAGGAATTCACACGTGAGTAATAACTCAATCTGTAACCGACCTTATCTCTGGTTATCCTGACTTCGAATAATAGATATGCTGGATCCGGATGTTTGAATCAAGAAGACCAAGCACTTTTCGCAATACTTCATTCAAGTAAAGACATCCCCTCCCCGTTTCCAAAAGAGACCGGCATGATATTCGCCCCAATTCGAATGAAGCCAGAACATCCATCCACAGCTCTTCCGGTTTCCTCGAGAATCAAAGTGTGCGAAAATTGAATAAGGTTCTCTCAAATAAAGCAAGGGGTAAAGAAGTGCCATGCCCTCCAACTAAGTTTTAACATAGATTGGAGAGACGCACGCTAATACCTCCTATGAGGGGGAATGACACATTGACCTAAATTTTGTGTGGCGGGGCTATGTTCATTCTATGAGGTCTGCGCTGTAGGGCATCTCCTTCGGTTGAGCAAGTAGGAATTTTAAGATGGAAGAGGAAGAGGAAGGGCCACGCTACTCACAAAATGTTTCATTGAATCTTTGTCTCGTATTCTCTTAGAGGCTAATTTCACACTAAAATTTGCGGAGGTAGCTCGTCTTCTAACGTTTCACATGTTCAAAGTATGACTTGCAAGGAAATCGGCCCAGACGCGTACGTATGTCATTGCCATATTGTCAGGGCGTGATCTCCATATAGCTCACAACTGAGATACTCTGTGAGACGGTGGGGCCACCGTCGAACCTCAGACTAAGCACTAGCCGTCCATGGGGAGTGCAGATTTCTCCGGAGGTCGAAATTTCGAGACGCCGATATTGTGACACCGACAGCTCTGGGAATACAAGAGTAGATATCAGCTCTCAGCCCTACATCTGACAAAGCTGGAGTGCGGGGTAAGGTCCAATCCACGGTTTGATTCTAATTTTACCACCGGGTGTGTGATATGAAAGGTCATAGGTCAGGAGATCGTGCCTGACAATTTCCCCGCGCTCCGGAGTGTACTCCAACCATGCTTGTGGCACGGTAATCGTGTACTACCAAAGTGAGCAGCACCTGCCCCAGATAATCAGCTGACATTTTACTCGTATGAAAGACCGGAAAATGCGTTGTTCATAGCATCGCCTTGATCCTAAGCCAAAATAGCTTTTGGCTACTTCCAATGCAGGTCTGCGCACATAGCGCAGCAGTCTTTAAGTTAGCCACTCACTAAGCGGGTGGTAATAACAACAGAAAACGAAATAAACATGTAATTACTATGACTTCATCTCACCATAAACCCACCAAACGGAAGCTCTACTTTTCCCTAGCCACCAATCGTGTGGAGGCTGTACCAGCACGAATACTATACGATACATCTGACTGATATCAGACTTTACGTACAGTAGCGGAAAAATCAATATACTCAATGCTTTTTGAAGTGTCTCATTAAATCCAGATCCGGCATTCACTTCGTGACTTACGGCTGAAGAAACTCCGAGGTTGTATAATACTTACTTGACCGTGTAACGGTAAGCTAAGCTTTATAACGAGTTCTGGTGAATCGAGCTTAGGCAGGTGCCTCCAAACTCCCGGTCTCATTATTTTAGAAAAGAGTATAAGTGCCCTCGCCCGTTCAATCTCTCCTCAGTATCAACAACTCAACTTCCAAAGTCTTCAATCACATTCACGAAAACCATCAAAATGAAATTCACAATCACCACTTTTACTCTTCTTGCCCTTTCTCTCACCAGCACGGCCTTGCCACAAGGTGGGATCATTCAACCTTTATTCACCTGCCCCACGTCCACAAATCCTACTGGAGGATGCTGCGACAGGATCTTGCCTGATGGAACTGGTGTTGGCTGTTTGTTATCCTTTTTTTTTTTTCATCTCGACCTCTAATTGAGTCAGCTTTTCTGATATTTTTATAGGTCAACTCGCTACTTTCAACGAAGGAGACCAGGAGTTTATTTGCAATGATTCGAGCAGTGATATCGGCCAACCTGCCTGTTGCCATTTCATCACGACACCCGTAAGCAGAGACGCGAAGCATCTCTGGAAAGCATATTCTGACTCTAGTCTCGTAGCCGGGAACTCATATTGGTATTCCGCTACCTTGCGTCTCTGCGTCCTATTAGAAGGCTTTAGGGAATTGGTGGGAAGAAAACACAGGTGGTTAAGGTTGACACTGGTTTTCGATTTTCGAACTTGCAAGAGAGGTTTCATTAGGGATGAGGGAATCTTATGGTGAAAGTAACCTCTGGAACTTAGAATAAGCAATAAAATTGCAAATCACATTGAGTCTGGATGTTTTGTAAATCTGACCGTATTTATGAGACTTACGGTTATGTATACCGTATATTCCGAAGACTGCGAAGACTGCAAGAGGTTTAATGTTAGTATAATTTGCAATTGTTCTAAAATAGATAACGAATTTGCCGGTAGGCTTAAAGCTCGCTGATTGTTAAATGACATCAGGCAACTCGGTACCAGATTTCGGATGCGGAAAAATGAGTCCAGATATTAGGCTCGGGTAAGATCTATAGCTTTTTCTTACGGGTCTCGAATCATCATTTGACACATTGCCTTATGCTCTCAAGTCAAATCCTATTAGGCTCGTAAAATTTTACGATAAGCTAGAAGAGCTATTTAAACCCCTCTTAGGACCAAGCCTCTTGATGATCGACTGCGGATCATCCACATTACTCTAAGTGCTCCCTTTTTTCTCCACAAAATTAAAATATATACATTCTTCTCCTGTGCTCCACATCTTCCAAAATGAAATTCCCATCAATCCTCCTCCTCATAGGACTCACACTCACCAGTGCCCTGCCACAAAAAACCAGCCTTTTGTTCACCTGCCCGACTATACCAGTCACTACCTTTGGAGCATGCTGCAAAGAGTTCACCGGTTTCGGAACTGGCACCGGCTGTACGGCTCCCTTTCCCTCGAACTTCCTCCTCTTCCACACACAACGTGCACGTTTAATAGCCCCTACGCTGACGAACTCCAGGTATCCGAGCTCCGATTATTATCTTCGGAGCGGCTGAGCAATTTCTGTGTGGAAACTCTTCTGCTCCTGGAATTCCGGCTTGTTGTGAGGGGGCTGAATCGATTGTTGGAGTGAGTTTCTTTGTGAGACGATTCGTGGTGAAGTAAAGCTGATAATGCTGCATAGAATTTCAATAATTGTACGGCAGCTGTTAGTGAGTAGTTTGGCGAGCGAGGGTCATGCGGACACGGACCGGTAGAAGAATTTGAGTTCGTGTTTGCTAACATGGAAATGTTTGTGCATGAATTATTTTCTTAACCGGGAGGCCAATAGCATTCGATTTGGTATTAGCTAGGTAGATGATATTTACGAAGTATTCATATCATTTCCAGGGGCGGCCCTACCTAATAAGTCCCTGACATCTCTTTTCGACCGTTGTGATACCTTATGTTCACGCGCTCTCTCACCTTACTTTTCAGGTAGAAATCACTAATTCTTCCGAAGAGCAGCAAAGTATCAACAAAGAGGATAAACTACCTCTGCTGAGCTATCAGACGAATCTATGTATTTTACCTAGTCATAATAATATATTAATACAAAAAATCTGTAGGCCATGTCTATAGGCCTTTTACTATCAGCTTAATGAAGTCTCTTCAAATGGACATTCGAAGCACGATCTAATCTTCTACGCCTCGAACGTGATCTATACACCTAACTAGCCTCCAACGCCCCTCCTTGCGATGCGAAAATTATTCTAGAGGCCCTCCTTGCCTCTTTTGATTCAACCAAAGGAACCCAGGGGAGTAGGAAGAAGGCCATAGCGCACATGACTGAGCATCCCAGACCAAAGAGAAAAGTCTTGCGAATAGACGTCATTAGTGTGTCAAGGACTATTGGCAGAATTTCGATCGGGACGACTGCATGTGCTTTGGTAGGGTCTGCGAGTATTAAAACCTTGAGCTCGAATGAGATTTGATCGAGTGCTAATATAGTATTGCTCAAAGTCCGGTTGAAAATTGTGCTGGAGACTGAGATGGAGATTGTCCTAGTAGAAGGTATTAGAGCTGTTCCAGGATATTACGTGAGCTTACTTACGATCCCAGAAGTGAGAAGAGAAGCAAAAGTCCTTGTGCGACAGAGTGGTGTTCCTCTCTCAAAGATGTCTGGCAAGGCGCCACATTCGCGAGCATTAAAAAGCCAACTCCGAATCCCAGAACTATCTCATACCCTATCATGATACGCTCTGGAGTATTAACGGCAAAAGTGAAGATTAACGCAGCGCCCGCAAAGAAAAATATTCCGCCAGCGATGAAAAAAGGATTATAGTATCTCACTTTCGATACTGCGATGCCAGTTGTGGCTGCTGCGACACTGACAGCAAGTACATAAGGTAACAGACTGATGGCACTCGATTCTGGAGATCGTCCTCGGACTCCCTGCATAAGTGGTCAGCATTATAATTCTAGCGAAGGGGCTCACATACTTGGAAGTAAATTGACAGGAAGAATATATAATTAATGAAGCCTGCGAAAAGAAAGAAAAGTCCAAAACAACTCGTCCAGACAGTTCTCACCCCAAAGATTTCTCGCGGGATTAGGGATATTTTATGATTGACGAATCGTGCGTGGAGTAAAAATATACCTAGGAGAACACCGGATGCGATCACCAGCAGTCTAGCTTCCCAGCTAAAAGTAATTGATGTTGATAAGTTTTGTAAGGCAGAGCTTAGACAGATGATTCCTCCAACTAGCAAAGCGGTGCCAATCAGATCAAGTCTCTTGATTTTCTCTAGTAGGGGAAAGCCCAGGAGAGTGGATCGAGTAGACTCTTTGGGAAAGAAAACCAGGATTGTGACTATTGAGAAGAAGGCGATTGGAGCATTGATCCAAAAGGACCACCTCCATCCAATGCTGTCAGCAATTACGCCCCCTAGAATAGGACCTGACATGGTACATGCTCCTGAAATGACACGTCAGTCAGCTGCACCTCAGAGAGCTATGGAGTAGTTCTGAAAGCTCACCCATGATAGCAGCACCTGCTGCCTCTAAATATGTTCTCTTATCTCGGGGCGCAGCAAGTGAGATAATCCTCATCGCGCCAGTAATGATCCCGGATGCGCCAGCCCCAGCCACAGCACGTCCAAGTATGAACATGACTGAGGATTGAGCAGCTGCTGAAAGGACAGATCCGGCTAGCAGCTATCAGTCCCTAGACCTCTCTGTATATTATAGGGGAACAAACCGATCAAGATGACTAAAGCACTAACGAATAGCCATTTCACTTTCCACAGTGAGTAGCACTTTCCGAACAATGGCATCAATACTGTGAGCGGCAAGAAGTATGCCGAGGCGTACCAACCAATATCTCCAGGTCTATGAAACTGGGAGATGAGGATTGGTAATATGATGGCTTCGAGTGAAGGGTTAGCAGGTGGTCAGGTTGAGGTTGGAAGTAAGCTTTGTGGGAAGGACGATATACCAACAACGGTATCGTCGAGCACAACCTTTCGTTTGGCAGGCATGTTAGCGTATGACTCAGTACATCTGAATCACGAAGTGAGAAAAACTCACTACTATGTAAGGCAATGCCCCACTGAGGAGAATGGCAAAGAATCTGAATCCTTGAGGGTACGAGATAACAGCATTATCAATTCCCTCCGGCTCGCCCATTTCGGTTGCATCTTTTCCATATATCGAGAGAAATCTTCTTAGGAGTGAGCGTTTCGGTCTTTCAATAGCTGAGAATAGTTAGCGCTGCAAGGTATCAGATCTGAGCAAGGAATTTTGCGCCTTACGTTTCTCTCTAACAATTTCAAGTCCACCAACTTGTCTTCTAAGCTGCCCTGAGTCCCTGCCTAAACTCATATCTGTAAACGTTTCTTGGTCCGAGAAGTGATGTGTATGGGCATTCGGTGACAGTGAAGGCAAAGGTTTCGCCAGATCAGTTGAGTCCCAGTGGCTGGGAGGTTCCCAATCAGGCCCACCAGAAGTGTTGGGAGTATAACGATCGTCCATAATCTCGAAGAGGTCTTGCTTTTGGTCCGGGTAGCTTGGCCAATGGTTAGGAAAGGCCTCACCAGGTCTACGGGCCATTGGTTTAATAGAAGGTGAGAGTTAGTGTTCGCCGGAAGTTTACTGTTTATTTGTGTATAGAAAGTGAGCCATTCAAAGCTTTCAAAAGCGAATGAAAATATATGAAGCTTATATCAGGATAGAGCCCAAGCAGAAGGAAAGTGAGGAGCCCTGATATCCCATGAATCCTGTAACTACAATTTATCAGGTGTTGATACATTTACCAATGATCAACGGCGCAGTCATAATGACTCTTGCGTGGTAAGTTTCGAAGATCCTGCTGTAGCGCAATCTGTCTCGATCGCGACAAAGGATTTCACCTCGGTTGTTCTACCGAGAGTTGCGCAACTTGTGCTTGTGATCTTATTTGCGGCCACATATTAGTGGGTGCTGTACGATATGCCGGTTAATATTGCAAGGGTTCCTAGTTTAAGAGAGCAAAAGATAATATAATCGCCAGCCCCGCAGGAATACGACGACTATCTTTACCTCGCTGTTTCGGAAGATCCCACAGCAACTAGGACGTGGAACCAAAAAAAACAAAAAAAAACATTCCACTTTCAAATTCAGCGTAATGATAAGGAGATGTCATAATTTCCCCACAAGCTATGATTTACAAAGGGCTACTAAGACCAAAAGTGTGACTATGGGAGTAGGATTTCAGGATTCCGGAACCCTTACATCAACACGTCGAAATCCCATTCTGCACACATGAGGTGGTCATCTAATAAATCAACTTTCATTCATCATGTACAAGAATAGAATCTGGAACGGGGACAATGAATTAAAATAGTTCTATTTATGAAACCATAGTTGTTGACCTCCACGCTCTATCAAATAGAACGCTCGGCAGTCGATCTAATAAGTCGGGCTATATCCCTCATCTCTTTGAACCCCTGGAGATTTTTTTTTAGCATGTAACAAGCTAAAACAGTCCAGTGGCTGCGGAAATACATACACGTGGAAAATCATGCCCGTGACCATGAAAGTACTCCTGGACCGAGGAAGGCTCACAGAGTTTCTGTAGCTCAAGACCATGCTCGTAATTATCGGTCGGACAACGTACGTGAAGTGTTGGAATTTTTATCATCGTGCCATCAATATCTGGGTCACACTTTATCATACCAATCTGCCCGTCAGTGAGGATGTTTCTTCCATTCGATAGTGCGGCTGGGTAGAACGCTGTCGAATGCAGAATCGGATTGGCTTTCTGCACCTTGTAAAAATTGATGGCTTCGGGATCCGATTCAATCCGAATAGGTCTCGGTTCCTCAGTTAAAGGCGAGACTCTGCTGGGAGTAGCACCGTTGAAGAAAATTGCGAAGCGAAAAGGCATCTCTTGAATAGTTGCCCTTGGATTCTCAATGATATGCTGAATGACTGTTTGGGCTGCAAAGGTAGCGCCTTGAGAATAGCCAAGTATCCCATCATAAGGCCCATCTTCTAGTGCAATCTCAAGTAGTTGGCGCTCAGCATCCAGGACGTCATATGGATCGAGCATGTTGAAGTAACCCCAAAGTTTCGATTTGGCAAAATCAGTTGTATGGAGGGACCAATTTCCTTGAGATAAATAAGCTTCTCTGCAGAGCGAGCGGGACATATGGGCGAATTACCCTCTACGTGTGGCATTTGGCCTTGTACGAAATCAAATTCATAGTCATCTAGCAATGACCGGAACCCCGCTGGCAAAGGTTAATACTCAACGTCTTCAAACCCACTCGCTGAAGTACCTGTCTGCATCTTGAAGATCTTTGTTTCTGTAAGCTTTTCAATGAACTTTCCAAGATCGATCCCAGAAAGCTGAGACTTACATCGTTGTTGGAACCACGCCCATGAAGACAAAGGATGCGCATGATGAATCAAAGAGCCGAATTCCGAATTGATCTCTAGTTTCCAAAAAGAGGTATATAATGATAATGCTTCTGAATGAAGTTCTTAATAGTATTTGGAAGAAACTTTTGTGGCGGAGGTCAGCTGAAGGCTAGGCAAACAAGGAAGTGAAATGGCGTGGAAACGCAGATCCAAACTATCAGACCTAGATTAGTAGACACTATCTGACATTCCAACTTAAACCGTCGGAGCATGCCTTATTTGATGAGCGAATCGCATTGATACCGTTGGTTGAAACGCAAGGAACAATCTCCGAACCCCGAGCTTTGAAACTTTGCGGGGTCAAATGGTGGCGTCAGGCATAATCCATGAGAAGGATAAGACCCCGGTTCAAGAAGTGAATGCGATTGGAGCCCAAGTGAATCATTCGGCAGGCACACATTGCGTTCTCGATCAGGAAGAGCTCCGAGAATCCTTTACTCCCCTTTGTTTTTCAAGCAGAGGGCACATGCAAACGGATTGGGTTACAAAAGCTGATCGGCACTTGGGCATAATGCGGGGGAGTGAGCACAGACTACAAGCACCCCAGATAACCCAAAGCTTATTTTTCGTTACACGACACTCTTCACCCCCACTTCGGTCTCTTCTGTACCCGGGTCTATATAAATTATCTTTGAAATTCTTAGGGAAGGCATATGGAGGCTAAAAATCTTGGGGTAAGGGTATACTGAATTTCAGTCTTCATGTTTACATTTTTACACTGAGAAATACAGGTCTCCCTTCACTGATTCATCCCGAGACGCAAGTATGTCTCGGCGCGTATACTTTGGACCAATGGGGAGAGTTTCAATATTACTATGATGCTTCAATATTACTTTGATGCTTCTAAATTTGGGGATCACATGAATGTTTGTATACCGAGGATTTGTAAACTTCATAAAGTCCACCAGCAAGCTGGATACCAGTACTGTCCCGAGGGTTTTCGAGTTTTGCACCAATTCAACACGAGCTTAACGAGTGTACAACCAGTACCGGAGCATACCGAGGTCTTTCCGTACATATCTGAAGCATCTCATCTTTCTTTCAACAAGTCATCAACTTCCGACGGGGTTGAAGTGATGAAGGTGTTCCGAGAGCACTCGCATCGAAGCAAAGGAGCCACAGGGTTGTAATATTCTGCATGTTAATTCAACCGGGCAACACCAAGGTAATATCGACACCTAGTTATGAACTAATATCAGAACCTGCATCCCTGCAAGAAGATAAGATGAAATTTCAGGGAATAAGAAAAAAAAAAGTTCATTCCCTCGTCACGCTGCACCTTCATCTACTCCTTCGAAATTTTTTTCAGTAATTCAACATATCTCAAAACAAAGCTTGACCTTTGAAGACACTGCTCGGTCCTTGCAGAGCTTTCATCATGACTCGATATCAGAATGGAGATCGTGAAGAAATGGACGACACCATTGCTATCGTAGGCATGGCCTGTCGTTTCCCCCAAGAAGCAGAAAACACTGAAAAGCTCTGGGAGCTGTTAATCAATAGCCGCTCAGCATGTAAGCAGTTCAATCTATCAATGCGAACGAATCCCCATCGAAATGTTTTGGATGAAAAGTCACTGACCGACTCGCACAGCTACGGACTTCCCAGCAAGTAAGATGAATCTGGACGCACACTATCATCCAGACCCAGCTCATGGGGGCACGGTGAGTTTTTATTCTATACTTAAAAAAAATATCGCTACTGACGAGGACCAGATGTCTTGCAAAGGGGGTCATTTCTTAAAACATAATGGTTCTGAGTTTGACGCGCCCTTTTTCAGCATCACCAAGACCGAGGCCGTCTCCATGGATCCTCAGCAGCGAATCTTAATGGAAAATGTTTATGAGGCTTTGGAAAACGGTAAGCGGCCTCCTCAACTCAACAACCCAACTTCTCGCGTTGATAAGGCTGACTGGTTCTAAACAGCTGGTATTCCAATGGAACGTGCCATCGGGTCTGAAACTTCTGTCTATGTTGGTGCATTTACGAATGATTATGAGACTATCCTCAACACAGACCCGGAGATTCTCTGCAAATATGGACCAACTGGAAACTCAAAATCTATTCTATCGAACCGAGTCAGCTGGTTCTATGATTTTAAGGGATGCAGCCTTACAGTGGATACTGCTTGTTCTAGCAGCTTGGTCGCCCTTCATCTAGCTTGCCAGAATCTGAAGGATGAAGGCGCAAAAATGGTAAGTAGTCGCACCTCTTTTATTGACCTCTATGTTAACCTGTTCTAGGCGATAGTGAGTGGTGTGAACATTATAGAGAGTCCTGGAACTCTGTTTCGTATGAGCAATATTGGGTTCTTGTCGCCGGACAGCAAGTGCTACAGTTTCGATCATCGAGCCAATGGCTACTCTCGGGGTGAAGGTGTCGGAACCGTAATACTCAAACCGCTGCGTGCTGCCTTGCAGGATAAAGACACCATTCGAGCAGTTATTCGCGGAACTGGTGTCAATCAAGGTGATTTCCCCTCTACTTGACCGCTTGCTCAATTAGCGCAGCGACTCCGGTGCTGACTTCCCTCCACTAGATGGCCGGACACCTGGCATGACAGTTCCTAGCAGATCAGCCCAGGAACGACTTATTCGCTCCGTATACAAGTCTGCAGGCCTTGATCTCGGAACCACTGGTTACGTTGAAGCTCACGGTACTGGAACAGCTGCGGGAGATCCTGTTGAGGCGGGCGCTCTTGGCGCTGCGTGGAGCGAAAGGCAGTCCAAGACTCCTCTTTACATAGGGGCGCTTAAATCGAATATCGGTCATCTCGAAGGCGCTGCTGGGATCGCTGGTATAATCAAGACAGTCCAGGTACTTGAGAAAGCAGTGATCCCGCCCAACGTCAATTTTGAGAAGGTCAATCCTAAGATTGATGTGGAAGGTTTGAACATTGAAGTAAGGAGTCGTTGATGCACAGCCTTTATTCTTAATAACGCTTGATCAGTTTCCCGTACGTCCAATTCCATGGCCCAAAACCGAGATTCGAAGAGCTTCTGTCAATTCGTTTGGTTTTGGGGGCTCAAATGCCCATGCTGTCCTCGATGACGCACGCAGTTTCCTCAATGCTCGTAGTCTCTCAGGGATACACAGAACAGTATCTAGTGCCCCGCTGTTAGAGGAAATTATAACCGATTCCATCGATCGAGAACCATTTGAGACAAATGTGAACGGAAACTCGTTGACCAATGGCCATGTCAATGGGATCACCCATAAGCCAAACGGACATTCCATGCCTAATGGGATTCATAAGACGAACGGAATCATGAATGGCGAAGGCCTTAATGGGACATTGACCAATATCTCGGAAGCTGGACAAGTTTTTGTATTCTCATCTTTCGATGAAGCGGGAATCAAAAGAACCGCAGAAGCCTACGCTAAGCATTTGTCAACTGACGCTTCCCTCGATGGAAGCAAATACCTCCACGACCTGGCATACACCCTGGTCCAAAAGCGAAGCATGTTTCCTTGGAAAGGGTTTGCTGTCGCATCGTCCTTACAGGGGCTTCTAAAAGCTCTACCTGATGTTGTGAGGACTGCGAAGCATGCAAGAAAGAGCAATGTTCCAAAGCTCGGATTTGTTTTTACGGGTCAAGGCGCGCAGTGGCACGCTATGGGTCGAGAGTTATTGGTATATCCGGTCTTCCGAAAGAGCTTGGAGGCTGCAAGCAATTATCTTGATCGACTGAACAGTCCATGGCATCTTATTGGTAAGTCTTTCCCTTAACCGCCATACAACCACAGTCGCTTAACACTTTGCAATAGATGAATTGCTCAAGGACCGCGAAAGCTCATTGATAGATCATCCTGATCTAAGCCAAGCCGCTTGTACTGCTCTTCAAATTGCCCTCATCGATCTACTATCCACCTGGAACATTACGCCTGCTCGGGTAACGGGCCACTCCTCGGGAGAAATCTGTGCAGCGTATTGCGTAGGAGCCTTAACGAGAGAGTCAGCTTTGAGAATCGCCTACTATCGTGGTATTGTCTCGGCCAAGCTAATCCACAGGAACGGCGGCATGATGGCTGTCCTTATAGAAGAAGAGAGGCTTGTCCCATACCTGGAGAAAGTTAAGGCAGAAATGAGTGGCGAGCTCGTTATGGCATGCTTCAACAGTCCAAAGAATATCACCGTTTCTGGAGATCAGGAGCTGATTGATAGACTGAAAGTACTCCTTAAGGAGGAGGATGTCTTTTGCCGAAAGTTAAAGGTCAAGAATGCATATCACTCTGGCCACATGGTTGCAGTAGCAAACGAGTACCTCGATCTTATTGGCGATATTTCCAGCAATCTAAGCGAAAGCGGGAAGGCTCGTCAAAAGGCCTTCATGTTCTCGACCGTCACAGGTCTACAGGTTCCCTTGGCGGAGCTTCGAAAACCCGAATATTGGATATCGAACATGATTTCACCTGTCAAATTTGTTCAGGGGCTGTCCAAAATGTGCTCCGAGGCCATAGGGAGAACCAAACTTGGTGTAGATCGAGTTACAGAGCTCCAGCTTCAAGATCTCTTGGAAATTGGTCCCCACCCCGCTCTCAATACAGCTATACGAGAGACTCTGTCCCTCGAACCACACCTCTCGACGACCGGATATTCGTACTTGGTCTCCCGCAACGATTCTGCTCTAGACTTCAGCCTACGATGTGCAGGCAAACTGTTCTGCAGCGGCTATCCTGTCGACCTACTTGCGGTGAACTCCTCAAATCAGTTTGACAATGATAATCAATCTCTCCGCCCCCAAATGTTGGTAGACCTCCCGCCATACGAATTCAATCATTCTCAAACATACTGGGGGGAAGGCCGTCTCAGCAAGAACTTCCGGTTCAGAAAGTTTCCACGGCATGACCTGCTGGGAGGACCAGTACCGGATTGGAACGTTCAGGATCCTAAATGGAAACACACAATCCGAGTCTCAGAAAATCCCTGGCTGAAAGATCACAAAGTTACTGGAAGGATTGTATATCCAGGCGTAGGCTATCTTATCATGGCCATAGAAGCGGCCTCGCAACTAGCAGGTCCAGATGCCAAAGTGACTGGATACCGTTTGCGAGACATCTCTATCAAGACCGCCCTTCAGGTTCCAGATACCGAATTCGGAGTCGAAACAATTTTTTCTATGCCACATGCCTCGGAATCAAGCTTGGGAAGCTCCTCGGTATGGAGAGAATTCAAACTTTCTTCCTACAATCCTAATTCCAATGATTGGACCGAACACTGCAGGGGGCAGATCAAAGTCGAGCTAGAGCTGGACGCTAGCCCTATCGATGCTGGAAGAGAACATTTCGCTCAAGAGGAAAAGCTTCTCGATCAGCTCACCAGCATAAGCACCACTTGCACTGTTCCCGTCGATATGGCCCGTTCCTATTCAGAGCTTGAGACAATCGGAATGACTTTCGGACCTCTGTTCAGGAATTTGAAGAATGTTATGCGAGGAAACGGCACTGGAAATGCCATCGGCCATGTAACATTACCAGATGTTCGAGCCGCAATGCCCAAAAAGTTCACGCATCCTCATGTCATTCATCCAGCGACATTAGACAGTATGATGCATATCTTTTTGCCTGCCATCGAAGACTTTACAGGAGCAAGGTTGACCGAGCCAGGCGTTCCGGTCTTCATGAAAGAAATCTGGGTTGCCCATGATATAAGCAAAGAGAAAGGTCGCGGTTTCCGTTCCCACGGCACTGCGGAAAGGATTTCCCACAACAAGCTCGAATCAAACATTACTGTTTGGGATGAGCTTTCTCAGAAATGTAAGGTTATGTTTAAAGGTGTTCAGTTGGTGCCGCTGCAATCATCTTCGGTTGGGTCTAGCAAGCGCCAAATCAACTACAATGTCGAATGGAGGCCTGATATCGATCTTCTTGACCCTTCTGAGAGCGAAAAGTACTTGCGTGAGCGAGCGACTCCATCAACCATAGACGAAACCACGACCTTGCAGTTGGCGGAAGATTTTAATTTGGCCGCCATGATGTATATCCTAGATGCCATGAAAATCATCAAAGACGAGACACTTGACTTGCCCGAACATCACCGAAAATACCTCACGTGGCTGCATTTCCAGAAAGAGCAATTTGAGAAGGGTTTAATTCGACATCAAAAGCCAGAATGGAACTCAATAATAAACGACTCAAAACTTACAGAAGAGCACTTGGCCAAAATCGGGAAAGCTGGCCCTGAAGGTGAGCTCACCGTGCGGATGGGTTCAAATATTGTTTCCGTACTACGCCAAGAGGTGGACCCGCTGCAGCTCATGTTTGGCGACGATCTACTAGATGCTTACTATCGTGAGGGACATGGAACGGACAGAATCCATGATAGACTGCATTCTTACTTGGAGCTGTATGGCCATAAATATGTCAACCTGAAAGTACTAGAGATTGGGGCTGGAACAGGAGGCACAACTGTGCCCGTCCTGGAAACCCTTTGTCCTCCCGGGAGGCTCTCCAAAATAGACAACTACACCTATACGGATCTCTCTGTTGGCTTCTTCGAAAAAGCTAAAGATAAATTCAAAAATTGGAAACACATTTTGGAGTTCAAGAAGTTAGATATTGAGAAAGACCCCATGTCGGTAAGTCGGGGACACATTTTCAGTCAAAAATCGCCAAGAAGCTACAACTCCTTCTACTCAGACGTTTGCTAACTTTGAAACGCAACAGCAAGGATTCGAGCCAGGTTCTTATGATTTGATTATTGCCGCCAATGTGCTCCACGCTACTGCTGATTTGAACACGACATTGACCCACGTTGAAAGCCTTTTGAAACCAAACGGAAAGCTCCTGCTTCATGAAGGTATCCGGGTAGGTATCTTAGGCGGCCCTATGGCCTTTGGGACTCTTCCTGGATGGTGGCTCAGTGTTGAGCCTTTTCGACAACTGGGCCCATTGTTGACCGAATCTGAATGGGATGCCGTCCTGCTCCAAAGTGGATTCGGTGGAACAGATCTCGTTGCCAAAGACTACGAGAGGGCTGAACTGCATGCCCAAAGCTTGATGGTCACAACCGCTACTCGCATACCTTCTAATCCGAAAGACCTTTTGAAAACGGTTCTTATTGTCTCATCATCTAGTACCGCCAATCCCTTGATCAAGGCTATCAGAAGCACCTTTCAGAAAAAAAATCCGCCAGAACCGGCGCTGGTACACCCTAAAGATTTGGAGGAAAGAGAACTCAAAGATACTGTCTGCATTGTCCTGCTAGAACTTGAGCATTCTGAATTTCTCGAGAGCGAATCCGATTTCAAGCCGTTGCAGCACTTGTTGAACACATGCGCAGGAGGTATTTGGGTGACTGGTGATTCAACTTCAAATACTCAACTCTCGCTCGTTACTGGCCTCATGAGGACCATTCGATGGGAGCGAGATCTGGATGATTCAAATTTGGTCCTCCTCGGAATTGAAAATGCGAGCCAGTCCGTCGAAACGAGTGCTAGACAGATCCTGCACGTTTACGAGCATCAATTCGTAGAGCAGAGGTCCCAGCGCAATGCCGAATACAGCTCAATCGGTGGTATCATCCATATCAATCGACTTGTCCCAGCAGACTATCTCGACGACTTCCTTCATTCGAGGGTCAGTAAGCCGACTGCACAGCTACAACCATATGGAGCCGACCCAACCCGGGCATTGAAGCTGAGTATTGACACTCCTGGGATTCTCAACACACTTCAATTTGTTGACTGTCCGACGTTCAAGACTCCACTTCCTCCTAACGAAGTCGAAGTGGAGATCAAGGCTACTGGTCTTAATTTCCGCGATATAATGAGTGCAATGGGCGAAGTTGGAGGTGATTCATTAGGAGCCGAAGGCGCTGGCATCGTGGCCAGAGTAGGGAGTCAGGTCAATAGCATGAAAGCTGGTGACCGTGTCACGATGCTGGCTTCTACTTCTCATACAGGGTGCTTCCATACCTTTGCAAGGGGAGTACAAGATATCGTTGCAAAAATTCCCGACAATCTGACTTTTGAAGAAGCAGCTGGAATTCCAGTCACCTGGTGCACGGCCTACTACTGCCTTATCGATATCGCCAGACTACAGAAAGGAGAGTCGGTTCTCATTCATGCGGCGGCTGGAGGTGTAGGTCAAGCAGCGATTATGCTCGCACAAAGCATTGGTGCCGAGATCTTTGCTACCGTTTCGACGGATGAGAAAAGAAGAATCATTATGGATTCGTACAATATTCCAGAAAGCCACATTCTCTCCAGCCGAGATCTCTCTTTTGCCAAAGGAGTGATGCGATTGACGAATGCCCGTGGTGTTGATGTCATCCTGAATTCTCTAGCAGGGGAAGCTCTTCGTGTCTCGTGGGAGTGCATTGCACCCTTTGGTCGCTTCATAGAGATCGGTAAGAGAGACATCTATGCTAATGGCCGCCTTGAGATGTTCTCATTTTCGAAATCTGTGACATTTGCATCTGTCGATCTCGAGACTGTGTTACGGTTAGATCCCAAAACGATTTCGAGATTGTTGAGCAAAGTAATGAGTCTTTGGGAGGAAGGCTTGGTTCAAAAGACAACACCATTCAACGTGTTTGATTATTCGCAAATTGAGTCTTCTTTCCGACTTCTCCAATCTGGTAAACATATTGGTAAAGTTGTTCTAACTGCAGCCAAAGACGATGTAGTTCCGGTTTGTGACTACTCCAAAACTGAGCTCAACGGTTGATGCTAACTCAAGATCTCAGGTTGTGCCAAAAGCCCAAACCCCATACAGCTTCCCTTCGGATGAAACTTATGTGCTAGCAGGTGGTCTTGGAGGCCTGGGCCGGTCTATGGCCCGCTGGATGGTTTCTCGCGGGGCACGGCATCTCGTTTTCCTCTCTCGAAAGCCTGGGTCGAATAGGACTACTGAAGAGCTGGTCAAAGAATTGACCGACAAAGAATGTGAAGTCAAGGTCATCGCATGTGATGTTAGCGACAAGGCGTCACTTGAAAAAGCCGTCACCGAATGCCAAAAAACCATGCCGCCCATCAAAGGGTGCATTCAAGGAGCAATGCAACTCAAGGTATGTAGCTAGTCAGATCCATGGAATACTTGCTTATTATGCGTAGGATTCCGCTTTCGAAAACATGACATGGGAAAATCTCCAGGCAGCGCTTGCCCCCAAGGTCAAGGGCTCTTGGAACTTACATACTACACTACCAAAAGACATGCAATTCTATATCATGCTATCTTCAATCTGCGGCATTGTTGGAAATAGAGGGCAGTCGAACTATGCTGCTGGGAATGTATACCAAGATGCTCTGGCGCGCTACCGGTCTATGCATGGACTCCCTGCTAACTCACTGGACTTAGGTAGCATGCTTTCGGTAGGGTTTATTGCCGAGAACCAGGAAACTGTCAGCCCTGCTGCATTTGCAGCAGACAACATCCGTGAGGACGAGTTCCATGCTCTATTAGAATATCACATTGATCCTCGCACCAACACCAACACACCTCTTCGCAGCCAAGTCGCCATCGGTCTCTCAACACGTGCTTTATTCCAACGAAAGGGGATCCCAGAGCCTTCATTCATGCGCGATCCCCTCTTCACACAGTTGCGCGCCATCTCAGAGCACGCAGCCGCCGAGGGCGACGAAGATTCCTTCGTGGCTACTAGAGAAGCAATGCGTGCCGCGAAGACTCTTGATGAAGCATCTTCCATCATCACAGAGGCTCTGGTCAAACGCATTTCTAGTATTATGACTCTGCCTGTAGAGGATATTGATTCGGGGAAACCGATCCATTTTTATGGTGTGGATTCGCTCGTTGCTGTCGAGTTTAGGAATTGGCTGGCCAAGAATATGGAGGCGAGTATGGAGGTGCTTGATATTATGGGCAATGACAGTATTGCCCAATTGAGTGTGAAGATTGCTCAGGCTAGCAAGATCATTCAGTTAGAAGCTGAGAAGGCGGCGGCGGCGGCAACAGAATGAATAAGTGGGGGAGAATGGAGTCGTGTATTATTGATGTACGATTTTCCTTCGGGATATTTTGCTGGTTTGGTGTCCGTTTCCTATGCCGGATTTTTACGGTGTACCAGTACATGCTTTTGGGTTTTTCCATTCTTTGCTGCGGGCGGGCCCCTCGACCCCCTTTCGACCAGTCGCTTCTCGATTTATGTTTTGACTTGGTAATACATGCAATTTGAAACAACAGGTCTGAACAGCTCTAATATGTATATCCATGTGTACGCCTCGTGCCTGATTTCGGATTAACGAGATGTCCAGCTAAGAGATCGCTGACGAAAATAAGGGTGGGCTGTTGCTATCACGGAAGCTCACTATAGTTGGCTACTTATTAACCATTTCTACATTCGCAGGAGGTGAACGACGCGCCTTGACATATGCCGTGAAGTTGCCGCGCTTGCTTGATGTGCCAACGTCGAAAAGAACTGTCGTACAATGGAATTTGGGGATGGTCAATTTCAAGCACTGGATGCTTGAATCGAGCTGCCTCTTGGCGGTCCAAGGAAACCGCAAGCATTCAGGGATGCCTCCATAGTCATGTCCAGCACCGCGGAAGGTCACTAGTGTGGGAGATAGTAGAGTATCATAATCGAAGTCAAAGTATGGCTCGTCGAAGAACTTTTTGTCGCTGTGTCTATCCTTACGCAAGAAGGAACGAAAATAGGCACACTCAGCCACCAAACTGGATTCTCGGCACGCAACAACGGCGGTATATTACAACCGGATTTGAGTTTCGAGGCCGTTGATATTTCCGTTCATTGAAATTTGGATCCCTGGGCTTCCGGGAATAGGGTTCGTTTTTCTTGAACACAATTCGGCACTCGTTGTCATTTTCCCACTTTCCTGTCAGATCGCATTTTGTTGGACCATGATTATTTGTATCTCCTGCCCCATATATTCATTGGGTTGGTCTAATACGCTCGGCTGGCTAGATTAAAGAGGAGCAAAAGCTGGTATTTATTCGCATATGATAGGAGCGCTTCGTGTTGTCCAAGGCTTGCTGCCAAATTATTAGGCGCACCTCCTGCGGGAGTTTGTTGAACAATGGAAACATGGTTGCGGTGGCCTTTCGAGTACCGATTTCGTCTTCGCAGATAGCAATAGAAAAGTGATAACGAATCTTTAGTCGGGAGAGTAAATCTGCTAGCTACAGTATCTGTGCTGGGCGTGTCGAGGCGCGTCGACGCGTTTGCTGCTGACGGTTAGAGATGTGCTTTGGATAGGATTTATAAGGATTGAGAAGACATAAGTGAAAGAGGAGGAATTCACTCTTCTTGTATACCTGTTCTAGAAAGCGGGCTGGACAACTATTTCGAGGCTCATGCGTTTTAGTTGTGGTCGTTCAAAGGCAAAAGTGGCCGGGATATTTTAGCGTGTTTTGGGGGATTGCCGCTTGGAAACTACAGTTGGAACCGACTCTGTATTGCTCCAACCTGATGCTTGCGAATGCTTTATATAGCACTCTATATATACAACGCGTTGTATCGAAAGATTATTAGAGCAACGATGAAGTGAGTTTAGACTCTCATGGCCTAATTAGTTACAGGCTGTTCAAAATTGCCTCGTGGTCAAATGCAGTCATTTTGGATCCTATCTACGTGCTAGAGTATTTCCCCAACAGATCCACGCAATGAGACATGCAATGCAAGGCAGATTCTGTGTCGAGTAATCTGTTCAACATATGATCTTTCTTTTCTAGCAACAAGAAGAAGACAAGCTATTTCTAAAGGTCGCCCCAAAGCGCTCGTCAAGACAGGCAGGTCAAGTGACTGGCCTAGAAAGATGGAATTATGCTTTGATATTTTGCAAGACAGCTCATCTACACCCCCAATGGCAATATCAAAACACTCAGCGCCATCAACAAAATTGCGCTTCGCTCCGAACCACCACACGACCTCGATGAATTGCCCATTCAAATTCTCCTGATCCACCGTCTCAGGTTTCTTCTGCCCTCCATTCTTCATCCCCACTACAGGTCGGTTTAAAGGCATTGAGCCCGCTCCGGTAATTCGTTCTCTCCCTCTATGAGATATCTTCTGCGAGTTATCCATAGTCTTATTTTCCAGGTTGGAGTCTAAGGAGATCGAAGAGAAATAATACGCTATTCATACATTTTGGCCTGTCGCATTTCTCTACCTCAATTCTCATGGGCTTCCAGATTGCATTGCAGCCATGCGCGACGTAGCATGGGCTTGCTGTGCGGCAATATCGGACAATGCTAGGGTTTCCAAATAGGGATTCTTTAGGACGGGCGCAGCTTGCTCAACGGGTGAGGCTGTAGGTTGAAGCGTAGGAGCGGCATCGCGTTTGTCATTAGGTCCTACACCGGGAGCGGCGTACGGAGTCCAGGTGGGCAGCTGGTAGGTTGTTGTAGCGGTGGCCTCGTTTAGAACCCCTGCTGGTTCACCGGAACCAATGGCGCCAGATGGTAGAGGAGTTGGCGTCGAAGTAACAGAGGCAGCTAAAATGGCGCTGGAGACGGAGAGAACAAAGTCTGCACCCCGAGCGGAGGTCGGTGGGTGCCAGCCAAGTTCGTATGGCAAAGACTCGTTGGTGAACCAGTAACGCCACCAATCAACCCGCACTTCCGGAGTAGAATTGTAGTTTGGAAGGTTGAAGTCGCCCATGATGGCAAAGATGAAACCGGCTTCAAACTCTTGGATGGCCTTAGACTCAAGGAACCAGCCATTAAAGTCCTCGCTCAGTGCTAGCGATTCACGCTGCAAGCGGACTTGGTTCATCTGGGCGAAGTCCATATGATCAGATCCTTGGAGAACATCAATCGAGGTTTGAAAGATCGATGCATTGAAGTTCTGGTTGTCGGAGAAGCTCTCGCTGTTTGGGAGGTAGCCCATCTTATAGTCTTGGCGGGAGAAAGAATGATCGTGTTCGAAAGCGTGCGGCTCAGCGAGTAAAGTGAGATTGGTAAGAGTGTTTCCGCAATTAGTTCCCGTAACATACTCACAGACCACGAAGGCGTTGGTCAAAGCGGTGTCGATGGCACTCTCCTCGATACCTAACTGTGCTTGGAAAGCATTGATAATATCTTGACTCTCCAAGTTACGCCCGTCGTGGTTGATGTATCCGTGGTTTGCCAGGGTGTTCAACGCCGGGCATGGGCCCCGGGAGTCCCCCGCCCCGGGGGCTTGATAGGGTTGAGATGCTGCACGAGCTTGGCAAGGTGAAGATCTCCCACGAAGACCGTGGCTACTACCAGGATATGCTATGGCCGCACCGAATAGCAGACCGAGGATTTGAATGTTGAGGAAGGACATAATTATTTTTATATTAAGGACTTGAGCTCGAGTGATTGAATAATCGCTGAAGTTATGAGAGGATCAAGTGAGCGTTGTGTCGAACGATTGAGAGGAATGAAGTGTGGTATTTATGTTTACTTCTCACTGTGAGTAAGAAGTCGCCGCAGGTTACTACATTTGTATATCATCACTTTCCGCTAAATCCCCACGATCCTAGCTGTTCTAGAAATAGCTTTACCTCAATTTACGTCGTATTGTACTCACCACGATCGCGCAGTATCTGTGCCACTGTTCAGTATCTCAAGGAGGAATTATTCGCGCGTCTGTCGCTAACTACTCCGCCCGGATCTCGCTGCGCTAGCCTGTACAGCCTACTAGGGTTACTAATTTTAGCAGGCGAAGTAGCTAAAGCTCGGGGCTTGCCTCCTTGTAGCTACGTTCCTAGTCATTAATAAGTGCACTGCCGAGCGTTGTTGCATAAGCCCTAACATAGCACCGCATTTGGCGGCTACTACAGGCGCGCAGGGCTGAGTCGAGCCTCTGAGCCCCATGAGGCTCTTCATCTTCCCCAAGAAACGCTGTTCTTACACTCGTAAACTGATATAGGATCGATTGCTTGAAAATGCGTTAAAACTCTTGATCTTCAATCGTTAGCGCGAGATCAATCAGCCACAGTCCAGAAGAGTCTGGATAATAGCTTTAGATATTTTCGGTTCGCAAATATGTTCTCATTCATACAATCAATTTCAATTGACTCGCAAATAATATCAAGCAAAATCCCTCTTCAAAATACAATTACATTGTTTTTCTCATGTTCTTTCTTCTTCCCCACCTATGAGACAAAGTCATGTCTAGCTAGATAGGGCTTTGGCGTTGTGGATTGTAGGCTCGATCCTGCAAATTACCAAACCAGAACAGCGATATCTCATTCGTATCCTTCATAGGCAAGTTTTTATCTAAACAAGGTGCAATCCATATAAGTTTTATCATACAAGTTGCTATCTATACGATATAATACCATCTCCTGCCAAGCTGTAATTGAGAGGTCCATACTGATGGCCACTTTCCCGTGTGTAGCAACCCTATCAGGCAAAATCTCCCCTTCTTCTATTTGCAATATGGTAATCTAGCTCCGAAATTTGTACTCTGCAACAATTTCGAGCATTGTCCTAAATTTCTCCAAGCTGGCTTGCAATGTACTGTTGACCACAATCTCGTGGAAAGCGAAATTGATGATTTTGAAATGGAATCCTTCAACGAACAGCCCCAAAACGACAGATCGCTAAACGATTACTACCTACGGAACATCTTCAAGAAACCTCATGGTGTTTGCATAATCATAATTTCGCGAAGCTGGAGCAGAGAACGAATAGTTCATTCATAAGACAGGTTTCTGCAATTAGACCCTTCACGTTTATGAGACTATATCCGAGTCTATTCTTCTGGTTACATACAAGTTATAAGATGATGGGATATAAATTAGACCGAAAGATATATTCATACAATCAGCTGGACGAGCCCTGAGTGATGAGACAGATTTATGCAAGGGGCAATTTGATCTCATCAAGCGATGTCACACAGAAAATCTCTTCAAATTGGCGGGGAGAATAAACATTGCGGTCAATCTTTCCTTAACTGACTTCAAGCGTAAAGTTAATGTTCAGTCTTGCCTCTCTACTCTTGCCTTCATGAGTCAATTTCCGCATCGCGTTTCTCGAGTACAGCTCCTGTTGAGAGTAGCCTCTCCATTTGACGCGTCAACCCACCAACTTTCACGCGTCGACACACCTCGAATGTTCTTGCTGAGCCGTTCGAAGCACAAAAGCCCCCCAAAACATAGACAATTTCCAAGCTTTGAAAAGAAAAAGGTTGGAAAGTATGATCAGTCTAGAAGCAAACCACCACGAATCGAGACTCATCGACAACGATTCGTTAATAAACCGGCGATTGATTCAGCGAATTCAAGGAACGCTCAATTGAATTTTCAACCTTGGAAGAAGCTGAAAAGTGGGCTATCAATTTGCCTAGCTGGTTTTACTTCACTGTTGTTTTCTACCTTTACCTTGCTCCAGGTCAACTATTGGGGCCGGAGCACTGTTCTGGAGACTGGGAGAAAGCGATTCAAAATTCTCTCATTAGGATACTTTCCTCAAACGCCCCTCGCACTACTCCTCGGCTACGATGTGATAGAAGAGGAACGCAGAAGTTTGCGGCACTGCGCGTCAATCCGCCTGAAAGACAACGACTTCACAACAATCCCGTCGACGGAAATATTCAACCGGATTCTCAGATCTAATAAGCTTCGCGGCCTCGGCTTGGAACTCTGGATTATTGACGATTCAAGTAAGATTTTTGGCAGACATCTTAAAGTAGGCTTCGCTAATGCTCAATAGATCTTGATCAAGCGATAGCGCTTTCTAACGGGAAAGTGATTGTTTCTAGCGGGTGTCTTCTTAGAATGGAAAATGAGAATGATTTCGCAGCCCTACTGAGTCATGAGATTGCTCATATTACTTCTCGGCATGGTGACGAACGAATTAGTTGCAGGGTATTTTGGAAGATCGCTGCGGTACCATTCCTTCCACTAATATTATTCTGGGGCCTATTTCCGAAAACCATGGCCGATGAAGAGGACCTCGCAGACTTGGCCCAAGCCCGAGCCCATGAGACTGAAGCTGATTACATTGGTCTAATATACATGCGTCGTGCGGGTTTCGATGTTAGCTCAGTACCGGCGTTTGGGGGGGAAAAGGATCAGGAACTCGTCAACTATCTTAAGTATTTTCCTTTAGCACTTCAGTTCCTTTTTGGTGCCAATACGACCCCAGAATATTTGAGTTCGTATCCTGATGTTAGTTATTCATCCTCTGATTCTCAAATATGTTGCTGAATTATTATGTCGGCACATCACACGAGCTAGGCGGACCAAAGCCTGGATCCCTGAAGTCATTCAAAAATATAGCCCAGTTTATCCAATGTTTCCAGCGTTCCTCGAAAAAGAAATGAAAGACTGGCACCGTCTAGGTATTCAAAATAGCTCATCATGGCAGAATCCATTGATTTCCCGGCATCGATATCAAAGCACTGCGTATTTCCTAAAATTTGCTGATTGGGACTATGCGAAACTATTTCCCCTCATCGAGATGGCTAAAATCCATTTTTTCACTTCTCTAATATCCATGGAAAGAGTTTCCGTGGTTTTCAAACAAGGGTTGGTACCTTCCACGAGGCTGGATAGGTTAGTTTCATAAAATATCTTGAGACCGAAGGCAACCGCAACCTATATATTCTTCACTTATCCCCCACAACTTTCATCTTCTACAAAATTCGACAACTCGATCATACACCAAAGAACAGAAACTGTAAATGGAAACCAGAGCATCGAGACAACAGGCATTGAGATACTTTGCCTTCCGTTCTTAAGTTAAGCACCAACAAAAAAAAACACAATCTAATACAACAATCAACACAACGCCTCAAACAAATTAACGTCATCATGTCGTCTAACTTCACCGATGAAGAAAAATAAGCTGCTGAAGCCACCGGCAACGCCGACGCCTCCCTCACCTACCCCGTCCAGGCCTCCGCCCTCCGCAAAGGCGGCTACGTACTGCTGAAATCCAAACCTTGCAAAATCATCAATATCTCCACCAGCAAAACGGGGAAACACGGTCACGCCAAGTGCCATTTCTACGGCAAGAATATATTCACTGGTGCTGGCGTCGAAGACATCACGTCATCGAGTCACAAAATGGAAGTTCCGATTGTTAGGAAGACTGAGTACGATGCTATGCATATCAATGAGGATGGGTATTTGAGTTTGCTGGGGGTGGAGGGCATTAAATAAGATGTCAAGCTCCCGGAGAATGAGGTTGGGGCGAAGATTAGGGAGATGCTTGAGGAGGGGAAGAATGTTACCGTCACTATTCTTGCTGGGATGGGGATGGAGCTCGCAGTTGACGCCAAGACTGGTGCTGAGGATTAGGCCATGCTTGTCAGAGACAGCCACTCGAGAGATGGTTGGGTTGGTGGAGTAGAGCATCATTCTCCGTTTGGACGTCCTGATATCTGGTGGAATTTTATTTTTGGTATTTTTTTTATGCCCTGGCTAACGCCCAAAACACACTTGTTTTCGCTCTCAAATGAGCACGTGTCAAAATCATCGACAGAGGAACACGCTCGTTTTATTAGATAGATCATCAATCAATCTTTCACCTCTGAAAACAATTATTCAAGCACTTTGATGCCTCCAGCACATGTTTATAACTCTAGCATCAATAAGGGTTGGGAAAACTGATTCCCTGATTCCTAGTGGAATTTCACGTTCAATTTGTTTTTTTAGTTCACATGCCTACTAAGATAGGGTTCTCCTATTTGAGCTTTGAATGCAATTCTCGAGGGAAGAAACAGAGCTGAACGGGCTGAGGGAGCGGTTGAGGAGGCTGGAAGAGGCGATGGGAAGGGAGTGAAATTGGAAAGAGTGAGGGAGAGGATTCTGATGGATTTTGGTAAATTGTTCTTGGGGGAATAGATTGGTGGGAAAGATATATTGACAGGGGTATTGATATGATGTGGACGAGATATCATGGAGTTCTTGCGCAAGGACCCCCGGGAGATTCGTGAAACGCAACGGTCGGCAATGAAGGGTATTAATCCCGAAAGAGGAAGAATGCAACGCCCAAGGGAACTACGGGTTCCAGGAAATACCATGTAATGCATTCCGACAACGTGCGCGGATCGTCTCTGCCGGTAGTGTCGAGATAATACTGGAGGACGATGCAATTCGTCCAATCTAAAATTTGATCGCAATCTATTGGAGCGACCATAGTCAACCCCGGCCATTACACCCTTGCTGCAGGAAAAGTCAATTCCTTCGGAAAGCATTCCCCAGGGTCTGATGCGGCGTGGCGTTTATTTTTAGAAGCTGACTCTCTTCCTCACCAATCATGGCTTATCACCCCTGAACTAAACCTGGTCAGTCCCTAAATGAGGGGCACCCTTTCAAGACAACTTGATCTCTCCAGGGTTTTGCAACTTTATATACTAATACTTGGGGTCCACATATCCCGTCCCCGCCAGCCTCATACATCATGTTTGGTATTCCTATAAACACTCGTGTTTCTCAGCTTGTGCTGAATCTCGCTTCACGTCGTGCAAATGATGTAGACGATGACGATGATGGAAGTCAGACTTCGTGCGACGAGGTTGAAACAACGGTATTTGAAGTTTCTTCAAGTGAATTTGTGTTTTGCTGATATCTCGCTAGAAGGCGCCCATATCTCCTAAAAGCTCCAGCTCGAGCGACTTAAACCCTCCAAAACGGAGAAGGAAACGCGTTCATCGCGTGGGTCACAGCAAAACGGGCTGGAGCCGAAAAAGTAAGATTCCTCCGAGTGGTAAGAATATAGGCCGTATGTCAGATCTATAGGCAATTAACTCACGTTGGATAGCAACTCGGCCCAATATTCCAAGCCAAAGTCTAAGCCCCATTTCCCCAAAAACCGGAGTTGACCCACTTCTTGGGGGGGCAGACCCGTTTGGAGCATTAGGGCTTCCCCAGAACAGTATGACCGATATGGCTCTACATCATTGTAATGCATTCTTTCTCTCCGCTAAAACCACTTTGAATTGAGAGGCTCTGCTTGGAAGCCAGTGACCAAAGGCTAACGAGTCAGGGGCACATGTATTCCAAAACACAAGAATGCTGCCCTCCCCACGGCAAGCATGGATGAAGATAAACATGGAGGATAAAACCCTTCTTTCCGTAACGTCAGCGCCCTTTCCCTAAACACGTACCCCAGAGAAAAAGCTGAATAAAGGAAGAACCTTTCTCTCATCCCAACACTTCTACTACATACGAGCAATGAGAGCACCCCCATCCGTTCTCTCCCAAAAATTAAACGCAATCCGCAACATCAACACGGAGCTCCAAACCCCCAAATCTGTACCTAGCGACCACCTGTTAATCGCAGTTGGGGTAATGACTCTCCTCGAAGTACCCTTCCCCATCCCTTCATCCCGAATAACAACTACTAACCCCACTCTCACCCAAGTGTCTCTCTGGCTCCCCCACCGCCTGCCTCATTCACCGCCACGGCCTCCAACTCATGATCCGCACACGCGGCGGTCTGCACTCCCTCGGATTCAACGGCGCGACCGAACGCGTCCTCTCCTTCACCGACACCTGCTGCGCCATCCTGCTCCGCTGCAAACCCTCCCTCACCCCGCTAAACCTCATCCCCACAGCCGGCGAATCCGCCATCCCTGGTTTTTCACTCGGTTCACTGCCCGATCGCCTCTTAAACCTCACTGGAAGTAAGGATTTGGCAAAGAGTCTAATTTATATTTGGTTACGGTTACGATATCTGACGGAATTTCTTGCAAGGCAGGAAAGTGTGAAGATCGATGAGTTTTTCTTTTGCGATAAGTTGGATCTTATCGAACGGCATATCTTGTCCATCCTCCATTCTCCGATCTTAGTGCAAAATGCACAAGTAGCTTTTTTAACGGCGTTTTTAAACGCAACGCTTTTGTTTGTGTATGAGGAGTTGCGGGAGTGTCCGAGGTGGACGAATGTGGCTATTTGTTTGAGTGAGAGGATTAGAAGTGGGTTGGGGATGGTGGATTTGTGGAGTGGGGAGATTGGGGATGTGGGGGATTTGGTGGTGTGGATGCTTTTACTTGGGAGGAGTGGGTGTTTGCCTGTGCTGGGTGGAGGGGAAAGTGGTGCGATGGAGTGGTTTGAAGAGAGGATTGCGGTGGTTGTTGGGGAACGATTGACGGTTCCGGCGAGGGTACAGGGGTTGAAATATTTTGAGATTGCGGAGAGTGTCAGGGGGGGAGGAGAGGAAAGGGAAGTGGATGATGAGGGTACTGAGAATGTTGATGATAGGGAAATGGAGGAGAGTGAAGATGAAGACGAAGATGAAGATGAAAATGAGTAAAGGCCTGTTGAAAGCATTGATTTGGCAACTCCCGTTAAAAGGTTTGAGCTTTTTATAATATATATAATATACCCCAGCAGGAATAATATAGATAATACAATTCAAGCTCTAGACACTATTGAAGCGTTCGAAATCACATGAGTGATGACCCCTGCAACCTCAGTGACCCCAAAAGTCCAGCAACCACTACACAACCTGCCTCAAAACCCCGGTAAAAGTATCAAGCACCACCCCCACAATATCAATCTTCTCCCTCAAACTATCAAATCCCTTCAAGAACTCCACATCCGCTCTTACAGTCTTCTCCGGACTATTCCCCCATCAGCCAATACTCTATCTCAGAACTGAGAGACTTACTCATCAATCGCCCCAAACACAATCCCCTCTCCCTTTCCCCTATCCAAGTTCTCCACAATCTCCGGATGCTGTTCTTGACTTTTGGCAAGAAATCCAGATTCACTGATATGGCTCATGCCGCAATCTATGGATCAACTTCTATTAGTAGATTTTCTCGTGAAATGGAAACGGGTTTGAGATAATGGACAGCGGGTAGGGTGAAGGGCAAACGGGGAAGAACCGGTATGATGGATAACCACAATCGTATCTACAGTCCCCAACGCATCCAATGCGAGGATAGTCCGCAATGCGTCGCTGGTTCGGCCGCCTGCGTTGCGGATTATTGCGCCTTCTGTGTTGGAGTTAGTGATTGGCGAGTTGGTGAGCAGTTGGTGTGATTGAAGAAGGGTAGAGGGAGGGAGGAGATATACAGTACCTCCAACATTGAGACCTAAAAATTCTTTAGGGGTGATGCGGGGGTCGCTGCATGATACTAGCGATAGAAATATTAGCTTGAGTTGACAAGAGGGGAATGACGGAGGGACGGACTGTAGATTGTCCCTTTCTTTCCCGCTGCTTTGGCTTTTGCAATACCTTCCATGAGGAGACCGGGGGAATTGTGAGTTTCTGCATATTTGCTACGCTGGCGTTAGAGTTTGTCAAGATCGGGGAAGAGGCTTTTGATGAGGAACTATGGAGCATACAGATTCCTGGCTAGGACACTGGCGATTTTGGGGGTTGACATTTTTGCGGATTTGGTCTGAATTAGGAGAGAATATGCAAGATGGTAAATTGTTCTGGTTATGTGAATGATTTGTTAGGGGCTGACTTTGGTGATTTGATGTATCTGATGAATATCTGGCAAGTCGCGAAGGCTGGAGGACTATATATCTTCATCTTCGACGCGACAGAGTTGGTGGAACATGAATAAGGTAAACGCAACATAGATCAGTAATCATCCAAATCTTCCCAAAGTGGCATATCCTGTCCCCAGAGTTTACGTCCGGAGCAAAGCTCGATAAGCATCATGCATTGCTTGGTAGGCTACTGGTGCGGCTGCATTGTGAGCAAGGGTGGCTTTTCGGCTTTTGAATGCAACTGACTTTTCACGACATTGATAGTATTGGGTGGGTTTCCCCCGTAATCCATTGTAACCCCTATATTATCCCCGTATCATGACAAGGGAAACGGCGAGGTTGGTGATTAATAATCAGGATGCTCCTCAGTCGCCGTTTGCGGGAAATAGGGGGGGTCGCGTAGCTTCTAGGCACTCATGATGTCACCGCATTCTTATCAGATCCTAAAAGGATTTTATCAACGACATCTTAAGCTGCTTCAAACCAAAACACATCACTTCCTTTGGTGATTCCCATTTCTCGTTCTCATCACATGAATTTTCGAGCATTGCTCTTAAAGGTAAAACGGGCTTATCCCTTTCAGCCGCCGGACTTAGTGATGGTAAATCCGAAAGCTTCGCCAGTTCAGGAATGATCCTTCAACCTTCGCTCCGAGCTTCATACTGACTTGAACCTCAGGATGTCGGCCTTGAATGGTACTCCAGCCACACACTAAACTTCCTACTGCCCTAGATACGCTAACCCTGCTTCGTATTGACCAACCCATATGCCGCCTAGTATTGGCCAGCCCATATGAAGCGGGACAACATCGCATTCGCCAACGTACTCGCTTGCCTCTTCCACCAATCCTCCCAGGCAGCATACATATAAAGTCAGGAAATCTGCTGCTTTCTAATCCTCGACCTCTCCTCTTGACAACCGTGCCAATCATTTCTCCCCTCGTTTCGACTTAATCTGCCATCATTCCAACAATGTCTCAAATACTCCAATTTCTTTATTCCAAATTATTCTCTTCACCCAAGATCAATCTCGACCTTGTGAAATCTAGCAATGCGAGCCTTGTTGCAAGCCAGCCACTCGTCGCCGTGTTCGTCGGCGGCACATCAAATATTGGGATGCACGCCGTCAAATCTCTAGCCGCAACAGACGGCACATCAGGCAAGGGATTACGAGCCTACATCATCGGCCGAAATGCCAAAGCCGCCAAAGAGATCATTTCAGAGTGCCAACAGCTGTGTCCGACAGGACAATTCCGTTTCATACAGGCGAATGATCTTGCGCTTATAAAAGATGTTGATCACGTGTCCGCTGAACTGATTAAAGCAGAGGAGAAGGAAGCCAAGGCAGCAGGAGAGACACCTAGGATTGATATCTTGGTTATGACTCAGGCAATTTTCAATCCGTGGGAACCGCGGAATGGTATGACCCAGCTTCTTCCCTATGCCCCTACTGCTCTCTAGAATCTCCCCTGACGTACCCTACCAGAAACCACTGAAGGCCTCGACACCTTCATCTCCCTCCTCTACTACTCCCGCATCCGCTTCATCACGCAGCTCCTCCAGCTCCTCCTCTCCTCCAATCTCCCAGCACACATCATCTCCGTCTACGGCCCCGGCCGCGACACCGTCCTCATCCAGGACGATCTATCCCTGCGCTCCCCCACCAACTACAACTTCACCAACGCCGGATCTCACGCCGCTTACTTCACGACTTTCTTCTTTGAATACCTGGCCACCAAATACGCGGGCAAGTTATCGCTGGTGCATTATTTCCCGGGCTTGATTTTGTCGGATGGGTTTTTCGATCCCGCGTTTCCGTGGTGGTTTAGAGCGGTGTTTTGGTATGGGGGCCCGGTGATGAAATTGTTTCCGATGACGCTGGCGAGTGAGGAGTGTGGTGCTAGGACGCTGTTTAATGCTTCAGAGAGATTTCCGGCTAGGTCTGTGGATGGGAAGGTTGAGGTTGAGCGGGTGGGTGAGATTGGGATGGCGGAGGCGTCGGATGGGGTTGTGGGTGGGGGTGCTTATAGGGTTAATTATGATAATGAGATGGTGGCGACAGGGAAGGATTATGGAGAGTTGAGGGAGGAGGGGTGGAGAGAGAAGGTTGTGAGTCATACTTTGGAGGTATTTAAGGAGATTGAGGCGGGGAGGGTTTTTGAGGGATGATGTGTACTTGTTTTTTGTCTAATTTTTATGCCAACTCCTCCGCCGCCGCCACACTACTAATAATTCAAACCCTAAGGTACTTACTCTCTTTCTCCTCACATGATCAAACATCTTCAATCTCTCTCCCACCACCCCTTTATCAGGAATGTTTGAACAGAGAGCCAAAATCGCCCCGGCGTCTTCAAGGGCTTGATTACCGCCCTGCCCAGGGAACGGAAGCATCGATGTGCGCCGCATCACCTATGAGGAGTGTGAAGTTGTATGCGTAGACGGGTAGGATATGTGGGGGATGAGACGCCATGATTTCAAAACTGATGCCATTCTATACTTCATTTAGCACCGAGTTTTGGGGAACAGTCTGGGGGTTTCCTACTGAATTGGTTTGAGTATTGGGTAATAGTCTTTTAAGGGGCATAAGAGGGCGAATTTTGGGCCTAGTCTTCATAAAATTCTATTCTAGTAGAAGAGATTATGGCTGGGATTGGATACCTTCCCGTTCCTCTTCGCCAGGTTTGGCGGGGCAGAAGCCTGCGAGGCTTTAGACCCAGCCATCTTTATAGTCAGATCTACATATAAACTTCCATTGGCTAGAATTGCTTGTGATTGTGCTAGGCTTTTTAGTACATTGAGAAGGCCCGAGAGCTTCAGAAAAGAAGAGACCTGGTAGCTTCTGTTGCACATCGAAGGGGGTGCGATATGCGACAAAAGATGGGATTTGTTATCCAATTAGGTATCCATGAGATACGATATGCAACAAAGATGAAAAGGTAGAGGTTTGTCGCATATCGCACCCCCTTCGATGTGCAACACAACTAGGAAAGGAGTCTGTTTTTTGCATATCGAGGGACATGCGATATGCAACAAAGTAGAGAGAAAGAGTGTCCTAGAAGGCACGACGGAGGAATTGTTAAAGGATGGAAGACTCGCTCTTATTAATATAAATATCAAATCAACCTCAAGGTCTTTCCTTCATACGGCAGTATGAACGTACTCTCCATCGGCTTTAAGAGCTTCTTACCCTCTTTGCATTTCTCAGACTCCTCAGTTGTCAAAAGTAATCGATAGATATCCCATCCAGAATTCATTAATTCCCAACCCGGACGCTACCTACCAAACAAAAGAATTCGAAATATCAGCACTAACCAACGACCGCCAAATCCCACCTCTCATCGTACATTTCTACCTCAGCCCTCTCAAGGACGACCCTCTAAATATTACACCCATAAATAGCCTCATATATCAAATTCAAGGCTCGAAAGTCGACGGCTAGCATTGAAACGTTGGTTTAACTTTTGCGCTCGCAATGAGGAGTTAGGCTTAACGGGAGAGGTAGTCTCCCTTGCGAAAACATCTAGATCGTGAATTGAGATGGCGATGTCTCGAATAGCATATGTTTGGTGAAAATCGTTGGGTGAAAAACAGAAAAAGTGCGGCTCGTGCTTCGTCAGATCTTTCAAATAGGGTTGAAAATCATAATGAGATGATGTCTGTTTTTTGACCGGAGCGTCCTTGGACTCTATAATTCAACTCATCATGGTCCAGACTTTAGCTTTAGCTTCTCCTCCACAGCGCCTGAGCTGACCGGAATTCCAGTATCTAGAAAAACATTTCAGGGTCTAGGAAATCCACGCTCCAGGCATTGCGCGCTCAGGGTGATCCACCATGTCCCAAAATTCCGAGAAATGCCACTCCATAGCTTCTGTGATGAAGAATATCCAATCGCTTGGCGATGGACCATACGTAAAGCTGATCAATCTTTGTGTGGTGATTCTCCTCAACTTAGAAAAGGGTCGATTCTTTCTCGTTTCCGGTTCCCAGAATTCCCACTCCGTATTGACTTTGCATTGGTGATGTACGCGCTTCTCTTCTCGTCCAAATCGTACCAAGTCGACGCCGGTTTCTTTCAGCTGATGGAGCCATAGTCTTGCTGCAACCTGGAAGTAGCTTAAAGGTACACTTTCATACTCTTCCGAAAAAATGCATCGAACAGGGGATGCCCGCATGAATCCATACATCACGGATAAAAAAGGCGTCTGCGAGTATTTACCGACAACATGGAGATCAGTGGCAGCCCGCAACAGGTCACGAATAAGCTCGATTAATTCAAGATGTTCAGGATCTGCGTGTGCAAGTGACTGCATTGAAATATGCCCATCCATGTTGGTGACATTAACTAGAGGGTATTGAGTTGTAACGAAACGCTCTCCTAAACTGAGCGCTGCGTAGTGAAGTAATGTTTGTCCGACCGGATTTGTCATATGGGCTATTAAGGAATTCATTCCTGCCTCTCCGAGGATCGCCCGACTTATAGAGGCAAAGTTTGTTAGCAGGCCTGACCGGCCAAGATGAAAGATCAAATTGACGCGGTCATCAATCTTCCAATCGTCAAGGGAGTAGTACGATTCTCGCAGCAGAAACTTTAGGGCCTCTGCATCACATTGGAACCACGGTTGGTTATTTTTGTCAAAAATATCCTGGGGACTCAGCCGCGATGCCAATAAACGAACGACGTTCAGCGGTGCGCCTGGCCTCTTATCATGCTTGCCGGAGGAGCCGCCATACATACAAGCCAAATTAATGGGCGATCTACCACCTGTCAGATGATTCCTTGGACGAGTCAAATACAACGCACATGGCTTCAAAGTTGCTGGGATATGCCCCCTCGTTCAATAGCAACTCGCAAACCTCGAAATGGAGATTCTGAGCCGCGAACTAATACTGGGTGTTAATATCGTACATCAGTTCTCGTAAATTGTAAGACTTACATTCAAAGCTGTATATCCCCTATGGATGGTTCTGTCAAATGGGGAAGCTTTGCGTTCTTTGAATAGTTTTTGAATTCCAGGAACATCGCCATTGCGGGCAAGCCTCATCAACGGTGCATTGTGGGGTACGATATTGTAGGTTTGAAACGTGAAGGTCCATGAAGAAGACCTGTGAGAGCCGCATATCTCAAGTGCGGTGCCGCTCGAGAAAAGCCACCAGGGTAATCGAAGTTGCGCTATCAAGCGCCTCCGGTCTTTTGATGCCTGGGAGACTCTTGCATGGTCTCGGGACAATACTCGACATCGAGTCTTGGATTTCTGTGACGGGTCGATCATAGTAGCTTCTGGTTTCTCAGAAGACATTGCATCTTCTCCGGAAGTAGTGACCGACATAGACTCTGATGCAGATATTGGGTTGTCAGAAGAATGAGAAACAATGCTTCTAATTGCGCTCAAATCCTGCTGATGGAGGGCAGCCCACCGTTTTTGTTCCTCATGACGCTGTTTTTGAAGAGCTCTTACACATTATTAGTGTCTTCGTCAATCAATGTTTATGTCACTTACTCGGAAAAGGCCTGAATAGAAAGCATAAGCAAAATTTGGGCACTCCTCAGCCGGTCTCTCAATTTGTCGATCAAACCCCTCTTCAAGACTATCTTAATAGCGCCGAGTCTTCTTCTCCGGCCCAGTAGTCCTTCTAGATCCCTGACAGTAGATCCCAAAATATCAGTTCCCTTACGGCCAAGATCCAAGCATCTCTGCATGGAGGTTGATCCGGCTACGCCGTCATCATTTCCTCCGGTTGCAGTAATCTCACGGAGCACGAGAGCCAAAGTTTCGATTTCCTCAATCAAATATTTGATTTCTTCGGGCGCCTCTCTTACAGCCTCGTAGAATTCTTTGAGTTTGACAATATTCTCCCCGACTTGGATGGCAAGTGACACAATTCCGATTGCACTGGCCGCGAGTCCGAGCTCTGCCATCGTGAATACCCAAAAGAGAGATATGCGGGCTCCTAGATAGATGAAACTCGTGCTAACGACGGGTAGGATGAGAGAAAATTTGAGGTTCGCTGTACATACAGCACAGCCTCGAATGTTGTCTTGCCATCTGCAGGTTCGGCAGCAAGCCCAATGGGAGAGGATCAAGCAGAAGGGGACAAAGACAACATATTTCGATATTTATAGTTATCTATGATCAGTGCCTACATTCAGAGAGAAAGATTTAATGTTAAGATGGACAGGGATGGAAGTCCTCACAGAGACGGAAGGAAAATACAAACATCAGATCACATGACCCGCGACATCGAATGGAAGGTCCTCGAGTCGCCCCTTTTCTCCTTTTCTTTTTCAAACAAAGAGAAAAGTTCATTTGGAGTCAATGAGGGGTCTCAGTTTCCAAGGCATTCATTTCAGGAGGACTCGATATTGTTGACTTGGGTCTCATGATAGGTGGACTGCCTGACGCGATCACATGCAAACTCCATGAGTAGGTAAACAGACCCTGTGAGTCTGGATGATGGGCAATGTGTCCATACTCTGAAGATAACACGATGCAGCTGATGTGTGGTTTCTCTACACAGAAATACGCGTCCTGCTGCGTATACAAGATAATTGCATATATCTGTCCATGGTGTTGTGATGGATCATGTATAATATATATAATGTATAAAAAAGTCTCGCAATATTCTGACGAAAAGGGATGACATCAAAGCCACACGTCATCGCAACTTTTACTAAGTTCCAGCCACAAAAGTCCTAAAAAACCAGGGAAAATTGTCGCGTGCGCTTATCCTGATTGGTCGTTCCTCCCTTAATAATAAAAATAATACTTCATGTGCCAGAATCCCTGAATTAATTCGCCAAACGCCCCATCGGGACCAGAACCAGATCCTGTCTTTCATCATCGTCACCTTCAATCAACACAACAACAATCTGCTTGTTTGCTGAAGAAGTATAATCAGCCCCATTACCAGAATATCCAGTTCTTCCTCTTTGCACATCTACAAGATCATCCTCTGCGATACAATTACGACGACAGTCGGATTTCGTACAACCTGTCCACCATGTCGGATGCAATCAACAACGGGGTGGTGCCATCCATCGAGCAGGATACCACCACTTCTGGCACATCAAGCTTGGAGAATGCAAAGAGCACTGTAATCAACAGTGAGGTACGTTACAGCATCTGCCAGCAGCATATTCATTTCTTGATTGCTAACACGATGAAACAGTTATCAAGCTTGCGAATGCACCTGCAAGACAACTGACGAGCTATTATAGATGCATCTGCTGCGGCCAACGCTGTTAAAAACCACCCTATCACCCAAAACATTGCCAACGGTATGTGTTTGAAGCTTCTCTGAAATCTCTGCATGAACACCTCTGACAGCATTCCTCCAGGTCCCGTTGCAGAGAATGTAAAGGATCAATCTGCAAAGACTCAAGCCGAATTCTCCAACCTCGCAGCTTCTCGAACTACACCGACAACCACTACTGCTACCGGTCAGCAGCTTACACACTACCACTCATTCTTCACAAGCTTGCTTTCATGGGAGAACCCCCGAGCTTCCGGCATTGCCTTCGTCTCTGTCATCCTATTTATTTTCGCTGCCCGTTATCTCAACATCCTACGATACGCGTTCAAGCTCACATGGATGACACTGGGTGTTACTGTTCTTGCGGAGGCTACTGGAAAGGCTCTGTTCTCTCACGGGTTCACTTCGCAGATTCGCCCAAGAAAATACTACACAGTACCCAAGGAGACCCTTGATTCTCTCATCGGTGACGTTCACGAGCTTATCAACTTCTTCGTTATCGAGTCTCAACGAATTGTCTTCGCAGAGAATGTATTTGCTTCCGGCGCTGTAAGTTTTGGAGATCCCTATTTTTGGCTTTGCTGATTGTTCAAGGCTTTCCTCGGTGCATTCCTCTCCTACTATCTCATCAAGATCGTCCCACTCTGGGGTCTCTCCCTCATTTCTACCTCCATTATCTTCCTTGGTCCCCTTGTCTATAAGACCAATAAGGAGCTTATCGACCATCACCTCACAAACGCCTCCAACATCGTCAACCAACAAACCGAGCAGGTCAAGCAACTCGCAAGCCACCACGCTGCTCGTGCTGCTGATACTACAAAGGCGTATGCTGCGGATTACTCTGCCAAGGCTCAGGACTTGATTGGAAGCGCTCGTGCTCGTTCAGTTTCCCCAACTGCAACTGCAAAGCCCGTTCCGGTCAAGAAGGAGAATGTTCCAGCTTACAAGAGCGAGGACTTCCCTGCTGCACCAAAGGAGGAATTCAAGGCACCACCGGTCGGAGCTACTGCCAACTCGTTGGGGGATGAAACCGAGCCTTTGATTGCCACATAAATCACGATACTCACGATCAATCCTACAGCTTCGACGGAAGTTTTGGTCGATCATAATTAGGACAATAGAGTGAAATGAGATATGTTATGATGGAGGAGAGAGCATGGAAACGTATGAGTGACGAGGAATGAAATATGGATCTGAGCAACAGGATGCCCGTTCTTGTATCATCTGAAGGTTTTCCGTTTTCATGGGCTGCGGGTTTATTTGCTGCTTTCCTTTGCCCCATTCATCGGGTCTTTAGGTTTTCTTCCGGTTTGTCACTCTGCGAATGGATTATCTGCATGGCGAGCATTTGTTTGTTTTGTGAGATAAGGTATGAACAATGAGAATGAGGATCAAATTACGGTGTTCCGAAGGTGTGGGCTACTATCAATGCGTGAGAACTAGATGAGAAAAAGAACGGTAAATACGTAGATCCTTATATGGCGTGCTACCTTGTATCCTATCGAGAAGTCTCGTTCAAAATCCCAGGCTCCTAACATGTATCACGGTGATTGAGTAATTGCAGCTCAAACCTATCACCCCTCCACAAACCAATCCTCGACCATCGCCTGGGCCAACCCCGTCGCCGGTCACGATCTTCAATGGAATATTGCCGATTCGTACCTACCTATAAATGAAATACCCACTGCCTAGGTACCTTACAGTGTTCCCTTCCCTCCTGAACTTCCTCCTTTCAGTATTATCTTGTACTACCCTATCCTGACAATGGAAATCACAGGGTTTCTAGCTAGACCGCCATCGGCGGGGGCGGGTCTCGTGGATGATGGCACGTGACGTTCCTGAATCGGTGGTTAAGGTACCTACCTAGGTAAGAGTCGTAACGCCGTGTTCATGTAAATTGTTCTCATTTGCCCGTGCTCGTGCTTGTCTAGTAATAACCCACTCCGCTACCCGTAGGTTGTTCGTTCAATGTTAGGAGGGCAGGGTTTGCAGGAGAGTAACGCTATGATGTGGAGTTGGGGATGGGGGGTATTGGGGAATTTTTAGAGTAGGTGGCGTGTAGGGGGGGGGGGGGCTGTGTTTTTCAAAATCGCGATGAGAGGATCACATTAGCTCGAAATATATGATGCTATCTTATTTATGTTTAGGGTTTTTGGTTTCATATAGGAAACTTGGCTTAGCAATCCTGTCAGACACACTCACTAGTATATAATATATAAGCCCTAGTATTTTTTAAAGGTCCAAGTCATCTCGTCCTAATTCTATTCCATCATTATGCAATTCTATACTTTCTTCCTCGCAGCACTCACAATCCTATCCGCTTACTCACACCAGCAAGAAAGATGACTGGGACTAGGAGTCAACGCTTAGCCATCAATGCAGGAGGGTTACGAGAGATTGTTGAGGTATAGAGAGGTAGAGTTATTGTCATTAAGCAAGTCGAGGGAACGGGTAATGTGAGAGGGCGGCAAAGCGAGCAGAGGGCTAACCTTCCTGTACCACTTAGGTTGGTATTTCCCAAGACTGTGCGGCTACCGCATGATCCACGTGAAACAGCATCAGACGAGAGTATATACAATATATTGAGCGGCTTACAGAAGATAGATACAATCAAGCGATAGCCACAAATTATATGAGAATCAAACCAAACCAAAATATTTGAAGGAATACGCTCCGAAAGAACAAATTCAGGGTAAAAATAAAGCTGAAGCAGAGTTGTTGTATATACCCCAACAAGCAAAATCTACTAAAAAAACAAGGCAAACTGGATAATCAGTGTTGGTGTATCGGTAACATTTCTGCTTTTCAATCTTAGCCTATCTTTGTGAAAAGAAAGGTGATCAGTTCGCAGGAGCGCGGGGTTCGATTCCCCGACACGGAAATGGGATTTATTTTTGCTGTTTTGGGGGGAGTGTTGGTTGTTCTCTTTTATTTTGGCCCCCGCCCCCCGCTGATTTTTTTCAGCACGGGTAGAAAGGCGGTTCAGGTAAGTTTGGTAAGCGTGTGATAGATGATGGAGAGAGAGGAATCCGTCATCTATTTGCCAGCTTCGTACTATTCACTCTCATACATACTATCTCTGGGCTGGGAAGTATTCATGCTTTCAGATACCCTCTCTAAAGCGGCTTAAGTCCATCAGAGATAGTCAAAATTTGATCCTTATACTCTGGGACCGGCATTCATATCTCATGCCTCAAATTGTAACATGCTGAAAGGCATTTATTCATCTCTGGATTCTAGCCGGTTTGACGTCGTTCCGTTGTTGGAGGTAACGCATTTCAGAGATTTAGGGAGCAGGGGATTGTAGATTATAATTCGTTTGTGTGGGATGATGAGGGGAAGATTGCGAGTGCCTGGATGGAAGATTGGTGTAGGAGGTGAGGAGGAAAGGCTAACTGGTTTGTTGGGTTATGGAGGAGGCATTTTTGGGAGATGGTGGTCGAGATTTCAGGTATGTGGGGGATACAGTTAGCGGGTTGGGGTGGGACGGGAGTGTGAATAGCTGCTTGGCGGGATTGGGGAGATGAAGATTTCCTAACATTTTCTGAGACGCAGTGTTAAAAATATAGCCTAACAAGTGTTTGGCTATTGGTGAGTCTTCAATTAAGTGCGCGATAAAGATTTATCAAATGCGCGGACTTGGAAATATATTCTTTACTCTGGGAAAGACAAGGTTTTGGCTATGATCAAACTCACTCCTCAAAATGAAGTATCTTTTCCGTCCATATCATAGGATTTAATCCAATTTACTATTTCACTTTTATTCTGCCAGAATTAACCTAGTTCCAAGCATGCATTTCACCACAGAGAGCCTCCATCATCTTGGATAAAAGAGATTGATTATCTACCTCCATTTCAGATATTGAAATCCTGGTATTTATAAATACTTATATTTTTAATTGTGTTTAATTACTCAAGACTATTAAAATATATGGAAGCTCAATGTCTTAAATTATGCTAGCCAGTTTGGGATACTCAGATTGAATGTTGGACAAATGCATGGGATTACTTCAATTTGAATATCTCAAATAAGCTCAAAGAATGAGATCCCAATCAAGTCTAAGTCCTGAATTTAGAATCCCGAATAGGTGTACTAATTGAATTATGCAGTTGGGCTTCAGACTCCACCCAAAGGCATGGAAACCGGGTCCGTGTATTGAACGATCCTACCTAGTAAGAAATCTTGGTCAGACAGCATACTAATGCAATATAGTGGTGGAACTGCAAACGCTTTTGTAGGTCAGGGAGCTTGCGACTTTGTCCATAAAGAAAATTCGAAATGGCGGTGTGCAAAACATCTAGTCCTTGTACCTCTTTATGCAGTTATCTGTGCAGGCCTGAAGAATCACAAGGGTATGAATTTCTTTCGGTTACATATGAAGTCCCACAATCAACTGCTCCCTGCTTTATCTTCTTGTGCACGGCTTACATTCGGGCCCGGAGTCTCTACTCCGAGCCGAATGTACCATCAAGCGCCGATTGAAGCCAATCCACCTGCAGCTTCATCAGAAATGGAAAGTCTTCTCCGCTCAGAACATTCAGATGGCCTTTTCCTTGGGCCATATGCAGCCTTTTAGGTGCCGATAGCGAGTTGAAGAGGGCAATCTGCTCGTCCGGGGATGAGACCTTATCAAGTTCCGGTACCACTACCATTACTGGGGTTGCAGACACATATCTCATCAGTCCACTTGGCTGCCACATCACCATCTTGTAGTATGTCTGGATGGTAATGCGTGATTCGAAAGACGGCGCGACCCGCTCTTTTGCATTTATAATGAACTCCAAGGCTTCCTTATCAGCCCAAATGCCGACGCCGGCAGGGTTCTCTCCATTTTCCGTCAATAAAGGAAGATAGAATGGCCTATTTCCTTTGAGTTGAAACTCCCGATCCTTCATGCTCTTTGCGAGTATATTCGAAAACCTTTCCACGCCATATTCGAAAGCCATCAGCGGGCAAATGGCTATGACGAACTTCGCTCTTTTATCCAGTGCAGCGGCGCAAAGAGCGATTGTCGCCGAGAATGACATACCCCAGAAGCCGATGCAGTTTGGGTTGACGATCGGTAACGTTTTGAGAAAAGTGGCCGCATCGGAGTAGTCCTCGACTTGTTTCATGGGATCAATCTCGTTCCGTGGCTGACCTTCGCTCATGCCCGTGTTTCGTGGATCGTAGATAAGAGCTGTAATTCCTGAAAGCTGAAAAGCTTCAGCGACTTCGGGTATAAACATTTCCTTGACGCAGTTGAACTAATAAGATATAACTAGTTAAACCAAGCACACTTCTCAACACAAGATTGGAAGTGAGAGGGATCAGGGCAGGGACCTTACATACCCCAGGTGTGAGAATTATAGCTGGCCCTCTTTTGCTTGCTGGATATAGCCATCCCGTTAACGTGATACCATCTAGAGTCTTGAAAACAATATCTTGGTGAGCTGACATTTTGAGCTTCGAGTTAATAATGCCGATTATGATGTGAATGATCAACTAAATATTATTTACAGGTCACCGATAAAATATCTATCTAAAGTTAATTCAGAAATATATATTTGGTTCGCCATGATAAAAATAACTTGATATACGCTTCCCAAAGTTTTGCTATGACCTGCTTGAAGGAACACAAAGGAGCGAACCCGAGATGCAGATCTAGCGTATGGCACAGCATTTGGGCGGGAGAGACGGTGTTGAAATCCCGGAACATGGGGTTCTATCGGCCACTTACTGACTCTAACTCCGGGGTAAAGCATAGGCTAAATTTACATTTTAATCCCCTAAGGTTTCTATACTTCAGAATCCTGCGCTATTTTTCAGCCGACTCTATCACTACACCCACTGACGTTCTAACATTCTTCACAGTACCTTACATTATGCACTAATTTCCCGTCTGCTAATTCCCAGCACACTTTAACACCACTTGCTCATTCGTATATTTTCAATTACGTTTGTTCTATTTGTTTTAATTAGTCATTCATTTCTGCTAAATTGGTATCACTTCCTAATATCTAAATAAGTCCCTCATAAACAGTAGGAAAAGCATTGACGGGGGCAGTTCAGTTGGGGCTCTATTACTGGACTGCGCCGTTCTCGCCCCAGTTTTACAGACAGGACTTGGGAAGTACCGCAGAGTAGTATCGTAGTTACCGATTTTTGCATTGGGATGAGCAAATTATGCAAGGGTTCAATGCTGCTTAGCCGCTGTCCTTCTAAGAATAAGCAAAGGGAATTAGATCTGCTTTTGAGTACGAGCAAAGTTTCAATGATTGGACTGATAAATGTCTAAGACCAATAAGAAAGCCACACTGCGGTATTCCCTCTAAAATATACAGTGTGGACGCCTATCCGGGCAAAGATATTCTAGAACTTCGGCCGAGACTTTATCTATAGAAAGCACAGCTCCTGGTTTCGACACCAGAACTTTTGAGCATGACAAAATCTGGTCAATAAGTATTAATGGCGACTCGCACTCACAATTTTTTTCCCGATATTGAAGCTATTTCCAAGGTCTATCAGTCTATCGGTCCAGCCTCTAATTGTTACACTTGGTCCATATGGATGGTCAAGTAGATATCGTGAGGTCTTCCTCGTCTCCATTATCTAAATACATGCAGGATCCAATTGCCGTCATAGGTCTGGCGTGTCGTCTCCCAGGTGACTGCAACTCGCCCACAGCCCTATGGGACTTTCTGGACCGAGGGAGCGTCGCCCAAAATGAAGCTCCGGAGACACGGTTCAGTCTCAAAACTCATCACGATGATTACAGAAAGCCCAAAACCATGAGGTCGCCAGGAGGAATGTTCCTCGAAAATATTGATCCACGAGATTTTGATGCCCAATTCTTCGGCATCTCCGGTGTGGACGCAATGGCCATGGACCCTCAACAACGGCAACTCTTGGAAGTGGTCTATGAATGCCTTGAGAATGCAGGAATTACTCTTGAAGGATTGGACGGCCAGCCCGTTGGCTGCTTTGTAGGCTCTTTTGCTGTTGGTATGGAACCTAGAGGACCATGATTCGTGCCCAAACAACTCACTCTATACTCTAGACTACGCAGATATGGCTGCAAGAGATCCCGAAGATAGGCCTCCTACTATCACAGTTGGCGCAGGTCGTGCAATTCTCAGTAACAGAATAAGCCACTTTCTGAATATAAAAGGCCCAAGGTATGTATCCAGACCCTTGAATAGTCATATGATCTGCGAATCAGTCATAATTCTTCTTAGTATGACCATCGACACGGCATGTTCTGGAGCTCTGGTGTCAGTTGATGTAGCCTGCCGCTACCTGAACTCCCGAGAAATCAACGGTGCTATCGTTGCTGCTAGCAACATTTATCTCAGCCCCGAGCATGTTATGGACGAAGGTTCAATGAGGGGTGTTGCATCTACGTCTGGTAAATGCCACACTTTCGATATCAAAGCTGACGGATATATCAAGGCGGAAGCTGTAGATGCTGTAATGCTAAAGCGTCTCGCTGATGCAATTAGGGATAGAGATCCTATACGCGCAATTATTCGTGGCTCAGCAACAAATAGCGACGGAAGAACCCCAGGGATTGCAAGCCCCAGCTCAGAGGCTCAAGCTGCCGCTATCCGTGCGGCATATGCACACGCAGGCATTACTAACTTCAGCGACACGGCTTACGTTGAATGCCATGGTACAGGGACTCAAGCTGGCGACCCAATAGAAGTTGGTGGTGTTGCTTCTGTGTTTTCTCCATATCGATCACCTGAACATCCTTTGATTATTGGATCTGTGAGTTTTCGATCTAAAAAATTTTTTGAAAAGAAGGAGGACTTCCCTTTGCTAAATTGGTTAAATTATAGATCAAGAGCAATATTGGGCATTCAGAGCCTGCAGCCGGTATTTCTGGACTACTGAAAGCAATACTCTCCATAGAAAAGGGGTTTATCCCGCGCAATCCAACATTCAAAACACCCAATCCCAAAAGTGAGCAGGCTACGGCAATTCTTAGCATTTCAATTTCTGAAGGATGCTTTCTAATTTGTTGCTGTAGTCGATTTTCAATCCCTAAAGCTTCTAGTACCAACGAGCACGATACCATGGCCCGTTGGGAAATTTCGACGAGCCGGTATCAACTCCTTCGGATACGGAGGCTCCAACGCACATGTGATCATAGACAATTATTTGAGCAATAACACTAAAGAAACTCCGCAAGCTCTCTACCAACACACTTCATCGATAACTTCAGATTGGGAAATGCTTTTTGCTGAAGAAACAACCACACAGCCTTACACGCTTGTTTTCTCTGCTAATGACGCAAAATCCCTTAGAGCCTATTGTCAGACCATTTGTGAACACTTGAATAATCCCAGTGTAGCGATCAGGTTACCTGACCTCGCCTACACCCTTTCTGAGCGAAGAAGTTGTCACTTCCACAGGTCTTACGTAGTCACCGATAATACTAATATCAACGAGGGAACTTTCACGTTCGGAAAGAAGAATACTGATCCTCCCAGAATTGGCTTCGTCTTTACAGGTCAAGGCGCCCAGTGGACGCAGATGGGCAAAGACATCATTCAGACGTTTCCCGCAGCAAAGTTGTTGATACAAAAGTTGGATCGTGTGCTTCAAGATCTTCCAAAGCCACCACCTTGGTTGCTCCTTAGTGAGTTTTCATACACATGTAATTTTATCTTCTAATATCATTACAGATGAGCTTACAGAATCGCGAGAGGTAGAGCAGCTCCGAACTCCTGAATTTTCCCAGCCTCTGGTCACAGCCCTTCAACTAGCAATACTCGCGATACTTGAGACTTGGGGGGTGTCTCCAAAATCGGTTGTGGGACACTCTTCTGGTGAAATTGCAGGGGCATACGCCGCTGGTCTATTGACAGCCGAAGAAGCCATCAAAATTGCTTACTTTCGAGGACAGGCGTGCACCACCAGTCAAGACAAAGTAGAACTCGGCATGCTTGCCGCCGGGCTTGGCGCTGAACAAGTTCGAGGATATCTCAACGAACAGAGCCAGTTGGTGCAAATCGCTTGTTATAACAGCCCGAACAGTGTGACTCTATCCGGAAATCGGTCCGAATTGGAGAAAATCAAGGACTGTCTTGTGAACGATGGCCATTTTGCGCGAATGTTGCAGGTCAACTTTGCATACCATTCGAAGTACATTGCCGACCCAGCAACCTCCTATCACGAAATGCTTTTACAAAACTGTGGCCCATCAGTGCCCGGAAAGCAGGATGTGCGGATGTTCTCTTCTGTAACTGGCAAATTATTAGACCAAAATTGTGGTGTGGATTACTGGAAAACAAACATGACTTCCCCTGTTCGTTTTGATGAAGCAGTCAAGGAAATGGTTGCTGGGCGAGACGGTGCCGATTTTCTTATCGAAATTGGCCCAAGTGGTGCCTTAGCAGGTCCCATCGCACAAATCAAAAAGGCTTTGGGTGATAAGGGTTTAAACATTCAGTACTGTACAGCTTTTACCAGAGGGAAAGACGCGATAAAATCATTGTTTGATGTAGCTGGAAAGCTGTTTGTCGCTGGTAGCTCTATTGCACTTTCGAAAGTCAACCAAGCTCAATGTACTGGAAGTCCATCAGTTATTGTTGATCTTCCCAACTATATGTGGAATCATTCCACGAAATACTGGCATGAGAGTGAAGCGAGTAAAGACTGGCGCTTTCGAAAGTTTCCGCATCATGATTTGCTTGGAAGCAAAATACTTGGTACATCGTGGAATGCACCGTCATGGAAGAAGACCTTACGTGTGGAAAACTTGCACTGGTTGAGAGACCATAAGGTGAGTAGGAAAGTATCTCCCTTGATCAATTTATAATGACCGTTCTTGCACAGATGGGTCAGGACATTGTCTTTCCCGCCGCTGGATTTATTGCCATGGCAGTAGAAGCTATTTATCAAGCTCGTCAGGCTACAGACCCGATTGATGAGGACATCTTGGCAAAGAGATATCGCTACAAGCTTCGTAATGCGACATTCCCTAAAGCCTTAATACTCCAAGAAAACGGCGTAGGTACCAAGGTTATGTTGACACTTGCCCAACATCAAGATGCCTGGTATGAATTTATAGTCTCTTCGTTGATCGGAGATACTTGGAGCCAGCATAGCCGAGGGCTCATTCGGCTCGAAGAGGCAACTAGACTAGGTAATTGCCCTGGATATGTCAACTGAGACAAGAAAGCTGACCTACGATCAGTTGCACCAGAATCTGCTCTCCTTCCCTTGGAGCACACCACGTCAGGAGGGATGTGGTACAAAGCAATGAACGATGCCGGCTACAAGTTTGGCCCTGTTTTCCAAAAACACATTGAAGTTGAAACACGCTCTGGGGTGCGAAAAGCCCGATCCAAATTGTCTCTGGTAGGACCTGAGGAGGAATATCGGCAATCATACTATCCAATGCACCCAGTCTGCATTGATGGTTGCCTTCAAACCGTCAGTTTGGCTCTATTCAGGGGGAACAGTAGCGACGTCGATGCAGTTTTGATACCAGCCGTCATCGAAAGCATCGTCATCATCCCAACACCTGCCCCAGAGACTGCTATTGCCTCAACTTCGTCCAAGTATGTGGGCGTAGGACGACCGGAAGCTTCCAGGAACTACATTTCCGATATCTCAGTTTATGATCCTTCTACATGCAGTTTACTGTTCGAGGTGACGGGGATTCATTATCACCAGCTTGATGTTATTGACCTTCAACACTCTAGCGATAGCTATTGCGAGATGACCTGGAAACCGGATGTCTCATACCTGACTCAGGACAGATTTCTCTCTCTCTCCCTTGGATCTGCGGACAACAATTTCGATGGTGCTAGCTATACTCCAACCCATGCCAATCCCATCCTTGATATGATTGCTCACAAAAAGCCAAACTTGAAGGTCATGGAATCAACACTTCTCCTAGTGACCAAACATGTATTTGGCTGGATGGTGGTGACTTCGATGAAAGATCTAGGGCCGCTTGCACGGAATTTCACTTTGTAGCCTCCGATCCTGCCGTTCTGATGGATGCCCAAGAAAAGTATACGGGTGGAGGAAATACTAAGTTCGATGTCCTTGATCTCACAAGAGCCCCAACCGAATTCTCATTTGGCGCAACCGTCTTCGATCTAATAATCGTCAAGACAGTGAGTCTACTCAAACCCCTCCGTAGCACTTACTGATGTATGCTAGACTTCGTTGACCAAAGGAGTCTTCGCGAATATTCTTCAAAATATTCGAGCTCTGATTTCCACAGGGGGTTACGTGTTACTTATCGGTAGTAAACAATCTGGTCCGTCATATTTCATAGCGTAGTTTCGGGGTTCTGCAATAATCTAACAGTCAACTCCGAATTAGATAAAGGGTTTCTCGTAAATGGAGATAAACCACCCGGTATGTAAAATTTTCTTTTTTTCTACCAATCTCGGACCATGTTTCTAATAATATCTAGACAATGTCATTGCACCCGAAGGTAACATACTTGTGGGTGGTGGAAGACTATATGATGATTACTCTGTAGCTGATATAGGCTCTCAAGATGTTGAAAAATTTTACGTTGTTGAGCATCCTGACACAGAAAAAGCCGAAGTGGAAGAAATCCAATTTGCCAACGAACCTTTGATTACCGGTGAGTTATCAATGTTCACAATTTCTGACGAACATGCAGCTAATGAAGCCGCAGCCGATAAACTTGTACCAACAGGAGAGAAAGTTTTCGAAGGCATGGACATTCTTAATAAGACAACCGCCAATGGCGGTCATGCTCCACTTACCAAGGTTCCTGGTATGGAAACCCCAGTTGAGATAATTGAAGCAGAAGCTCCGAGTCGCCAGTCCGAAGACAAAGTTCTCATAGAAGAAAAGGCAAGCTTCCCCACGCATTGGCTTTGAAGTCCTTCCAAGGGCCTTGCCTCTAAGCGGTACTAACACATCAAATATTTAGCTTCCCAAGGAAGAAAGTATGCTAGATCTCCTCTTCGAAACAAACGGCTTCCATACCCTAATCAAAAGCAAAGAGGGAAATATGTCAATCACTCTTCTTGAAACTTCAGCCGAAGCTGCCATGATATCCCCGCTCCAAGTCAACTTGGTTCACTTGGCCAGCCCAACCCAGATTACTTCAGCGACGAGAGAAGCTCTCAAGAGTCAGGGCTGGCAAATCGAGGAGCATTTCTCTCCCTTCCCGAATCTCCAACCCAAGAGCACAGTCCTTGTAATAGACGAGCTCTCGTCTCCGGTGCTGGCCACCATCGACGCCGAACAATGGCGAGCAATTCAGGATCTAACATCCCAAGAGCATAGAATACTCTGGGTCACAGCTGGCTCTCAATTCCAGGTATCGCAGCCCGATAACGCACTCATCTATGGGCTTGCCCGGACTATGCGTGCAGAAGATCCACTCCTTAGCTTCGTAGTTTTGGACTTGGAATCTAGGACTAGTAGTAGGAGTATCACATGTATTTCACGTGTTTTGGAGAGTATCGTGAAGCCGATTCATGGTGATCCCATGGAGACTGAATTTGTGGAAAGGGGTGGCGTTATATATGTTAATCGAGTAAGACCAGACGAAAAGATCAGTCCCCCGGAGAAGAAAGACGATAGTGAGCTTCAAAATAGGGATCTGCACGAATCTCAAGCAACAATTAACTTTAGATGCGAGCGCGTTGGTGCTATCGATTCATTGGTTTGGGCAGAGGTAGCTGAGAAAGAGCTGACTCTCAGAGATGACATGGTTGAGGTTGAGATCGTTGCCGCTGGTTTGAACTTCAAGGTATCAATGCTCATACTTGGTTCATGTCTCTATGCTTACTATCGAGCAGGATCTTGCTGTGGCAATGGGTATTGTTCCAGAGAATGAGTATCTGCTGGGACTCGAAGGAGCAGGCGTCATCAAACGGGTTGGCAGCCTGGTACAAACGCTCAAGACTGGACAACGAGTCCTCCTTCATAACAAAGGCACCTTTGCGAATAGGATCCAGGTCTTCCCTGCTAAGGTTCATGTTATACCTGACTCGATGTCTTTCGAAGTAGGTACATACTCGATCATGTAGGGTATTTATTGCTAATGCTCCCCTAGGACGCAGCCACGATGCCGAGTGTTTATCTGGTGGCCATCCACGGTCTCTTGCATCTTTCAAACATGCAAAAAAACCAAGTAAGCTCATCCTTACAATTCAAGGTGCCTACAGCTTATCTTTCCAGCGCGTCTTGATACATTCAGCAACGGGAGGGGTAGGAATCGCCTCAATCCAACTATGCCAATATGTCGGCGCACAAGTTAGTTTCCACATTACTTCGACTTCGTAACCCTTCCCTTACATCACTAACTTCATCAGATCTTCGCAACCGTAGGCACAGAAAATAAGCGCAAGTTCTTAATACAAACATTCGGCATCCCATCCGAACACATTTTCTCTTCCCGGACTCGAGATTTCGGCTCTCAAGTCATGAGTCTCACCAAAGGGGAAGGAGTAGACATCATCTTGAACTCTCTCACAGGAGAGCTGCTCGATGAGAGTTGGCGTTGTATTGCTGATGGCGGTACAATGCTTGAGATTGGGAAGAAAGACATGCTAGCTCGCAACAGCCTGTCGATGGAACCGTTTAATCGCAATGCGTCTTATCACGGTATTGACATGTCTCATAAGCAGATCTCCAATATGATGATTGCTAGGTACTTATTTTAGTTTCCCGATTGTTTAGATTCCATTAACAGGGTAACTAGTTTGTTGTCGGAAATGATGGATTTGGCTAGCAAAGGCATCATCAAGCCAATTGTTCCAAGGTTTATTTTTCCTTTCGAAGATATCGTGTCTGCGTTCATCTACATGCGTGGTGGCAACCACATGGGAAAAGTCCTGATATCTAATAGCACTACCAACAGTGTAAATGTTCTAGTAAGTTTCACACTATTCAATCGACATACCTGTGCTAACTCATGTAGGTCCGCCCGGCAACACCAGAGGTCGCCCTAAGAACCGCTGGTTCGTATCTCATAGTAGGTGGTCTCAAAGGACTCTGTGGAAGCCTGGCAATTTATCTGGCTCGGCTTGGCGCCAAACATCTCGTCATACTGTGTCGAAGCGGATACGCCGATGAGAAATCGCAAGCTATTCTAGCGAACGTCTACGCCGAAGGCTGTCAGGTAGATCTCTTCGAAGGTGATATATCCAACATCCAAGACGTCCAGCGAACATTTAGAGAAGCCACCGTCCCAATCTATGGCCTAATCCAAGGCGCAATGGTGCTCCGAGTAATTCTTTTCTCGCCATCTCACCTTCGCATGCTAACACGCACTAGGACAAAATCTACAGCTCTATGACGGTCCAAGAATTCCACGACTGCATACGCTGCAAAGTGAAAGGGACCTGGAACCTCCACACCGCATCCCTGGAACAAAGCAACCAACTTGACTTTTTTACCACCCTTTCCAGTATCTCCGGCGTCATCGGCCAAAAAGGACAAGCCAACTACGCAGCAGCCAACGTCTTCCTTGACAGTTTCGCCATATACCGCCGCGGATTAAATCTCCCAGCATCCTCCATTGACCTCGGCGTCATTGAAGACGTAGGCTACGTCGCCGAGCGTTCTGACCTACAAGCTTCATTCGACACGAACATCTTAACACCAATCAACGAGCGCCTGCTGCATAAAATTCTGCGCCACTCAATTTTGCAACAGAGATCTCTAGCCTCAAAAAGCAGAGATTCTCAACTGATAACCGGTCTCGTAACGCCCCAGCAAGAAAGCTCTCCCCTCCTCCATGATGTCCGCTTCAAGGCCCTCACGCTCGGCTCCTCCACCGCGTCCGGAAACGGCGCCAGCACTTCTGCCTCCCCAATCCGAGCCTTCTTCCTCCTGCTGCACTCGCACGCCGAGCACGCCACGCTGCTCGCGTCCGCCGTGTCTATTGTTAGCGCGCAATTCTCGCACACGCTGCGCCTGTCCGAGCCCGTCGAGCCCGGAAAACCGCTAACGAGCTACGGCCTCGACAGTCTTGCTGCGGTGGAGTTTAGGAACTGGCTACGAATCGAGATGGGCGCTGTATTTTCGATGCTCGAGGTTATGAGCGCGACGAGTTTGTTTGCGTTGTGTAAAAAGCTGATTGACAAGGTGAAGGTCGGGATGGTGGAAAGTGAACTTTCATAACTATTATCCTGCTTGCTCAAACATATAGCGGAACATGGTTCAATAATTGTTCTGGAAGAGAGAAGTTTTAAGGTAAAGCTATGCTGTGCCTCAAGGCTCACTAAAATATACTCCATAGAGTCCCAACGGTGGCTCATTATGCACCCATCCCGGTACGAGCATGTCAAGGCTTGAAATTAATTGCAAACGCTTTTGTTGATTCTTTGTTGAAGTTCATCCTTGAACTTTTTCTTGAGAACTACGAGATATCTATAGATCTCAGGTTTATTGGCTCGCTTGGTCTAATTCCTCTCTTGGGATATGTCCTCTCGTACTATGTTATTACTTTCTCCCTGCATTCGATCCTAAACGCTTCGTCAATATGTATAGCTGAAGAAACTAGGCAAGAAAACTAACCCATGTTTCTCCTTCAGCTCTCGCATCAATGGCTCATTAAGGTTTGTATTCATTGGCGCTAGGATACCTTTGTCGGAAATTGTACCATCAAGAACTTGTTTGGCAGCTATTAGATATACTAGGTTAGTATATCTTTTTGGCAGAAGCAAACTGGGAACTGAGGCTCTATACGACACTCAAGGTAGTCAAAGGTGGACTTTTCGAAAGAAAAGCGCCTCTACCATCTGAAGAGCCATTCGCACAATAAAAAAAATTGTCGCAACACTGGAAGACTTGCCTACTCCACACGGTACTCCAACTAACTTCGCCATTGCTGAATAACCACCAGATCCAACGGGAGCACCGTATTCGCAGAGGGTAGAGGTTATGGTGTCTCTGCTACCGTCTTTATTCTCGATCTCAAAATTATGTTGGAGGAACTTAATGCTAGGTGTTAGAGTTGCACATTCTTGAGAAGTGTTAGAGCATCAAGATTGTACTTACCACGAAATCACGCTCACCCTCCTCGAAAGCCATCTTTTCTTCAAGAGTAGCACATAGCGTATCTAAAGGATTTCCTTTTGGGGTAATCTTTGACTCTGAAAAGATACCGACTAGGCCGTAATGTCAGAACCGCCATAATATGATGGTCGGGTACAAAATTACTTACGCCACTTAAGACCTGCCACCAATCGATTCTTTTCTTCGGTATTTTTGAAGGTTGTTTTGGACGAGATTGACCACAATAGATCGTTCTCATTTGATGAATCAGCACCGAGGATCTTCTGAGTGGCTTCTTTCCAAGGGATTGGCTCTTTCAAGAAGCTCTGCTCCTTTTCATCAAGGAATCCAATGTCAACGAGAACTTTGATGAACTCGGGAAAGCCGGCATAACGAAGGGAGCCACGAATCACAGTTTGCGCTTCGGGAATGTTGTACCTGAAAAGAATCAGACATTATAAAACATACAGGTTCGTACACTTACCTTTCTCGATATCCTGTACTATCTCGGTTTCCGTAAGCGACGAAATTATATCCAAGAAGGCCCGTATAATACGGCTTCGCTGTCCCCATGAGGTCCTCGCTTCTCACATGCACCTCTTTGCCGTTCTCAAAGTACTTGGCTTCGTTCTTCAACGCCAACAGAACTCCACGGCTGCTCCAGCTGAATTTGTAACCTGAATATAGTTAGCAGCCACGGGAATATTTCAAACAGCATGTACCTAGAGGATTGTCCGAGTCTAAAATAACAATTAGCTAATAGTCCTATAAATTGTCATCATATCCATACTCTCTGGTGCGGGTAAGCCGCAACAAAAGCTCCTGAAGGCACGGATAGAGCCCCCTTTCTTGTGAACGCGATCTATTAGATCTACAGCGTAAAGATGGTCGATTCTTAGAGAAAGTAAGTTAGAGGAAGGATATGATAGACCATAGTGGACAAAAGGCATACCCAGGATCAAGCTAGAATCGTCAGCAATCTAAGCTATGAAATCTAAACATTTCGACTTACCCCAATCTCATTCATGACCGTAATTCCCGCAGCCTTAGCCTCCTCATCCAGCGCCTGCATAGCCGGTGAGACATACGACGTAGTGACCACATGTTTCTTCGCTTTGATGGCCGCCTTCACTACAGTAACATGGTACGTGTAAGGTATTAGCGAGATTACAATGTCGTGCTTGGCTACCGCTTCTGCAAGAGCGGAGGTATCATTCACGTCGAGGCTGATGGCCGTGGTGTTGGTGAAGTTGCCGGCGAGCTTCTGGGCTGAGGCCAACGTCCGGCAGGCGACGGTGACGTGCACGCCGGCGTTGGAGAGGACTTCTACGGTAGGCGTGGCGACGAAGCCAGAGCCGAGGAGGAGGGCGGATTGCGGCATTGTTGTTGTTGTTGTTTTTTTGAAGTACGCGCGCGGGGTGTTTGGGGGGGCGGTATGACGATTGAACGGGTGTAGTATAAATTTATCTGCGTCGATAAAGTTTGTGCGAGAAAAAGCGGAATCGCTTAGAAAGGCATGACATCAGCATGCATCAATACATATTAGGCTTAGCACCAGAACTTCACATACTATAGACAGCCCTAAACTTCTTCGGCCTTTTCAAGACATACCTTATATTAACTACATTGCAGTGAAAGTTCAGTCAAATTAGGCACTTTGCCTCGCATGAAAATCATCGACTTGCAAGAAACGATGACCAAGCTGACTTAGCAATGTGCTTCTGTAGCACCACCGATTTCTTGAAGAACCGCCTTTTTCTCTCAATCGCTCGGGGATTGTAATTTGTAACAAGCGGATGAGAGTTAAGTTGTTAACGAAATTACACAATCTGATCACTTTCTTATTATTCAGTTAGCATTGATGTGGGTACTGCAAATAAATGCTATCTGTCAAGTGGTTTGGGGTTTCTATTAGAGAACGTAGTATAGGGCTGAAAGATACAGTGCTCGGAGGCTATGATAACTGTTAGAGTGAAAAGGGAGTATTTCATAATTGAGCCGCGTCAGTGCACAGATTGGAAAAGCGTTACAGTATTCGTCAGGGGCGAAATTTGTATCGTTGAAACGCTCATGGATTTTAACTTCTAGCTTCAAACTCTTTCTCTTTTTGCTAGTATGGCTATGCCAATAATAACCGCTGACTTCTCATCGTAGGATGTATTTTCTTCTCATCTGTCTTTTTTTTTTGCCTACCTTCAGTTTCCGTTCTGCCTCGCAACCAGATGCTGACTTCTCTCCAAGGTGGCACATCCGTCTCCTCCTCGTCAACCGCCTCGCATCCCTAACTTCCAAGCCAACATTTCTAGTCCATCAAATTTTACGTATAAATGTTAGGCATTTTCTTGGAAGACATGAGCCGAGGATATCACTAACTTGTTTAGAGTGTATTTGTCTAGCAGCAAAAGAGATTATAATGAATGAGCGGGTCTAATAAGGAGCAAGATTTGGAGATGGGAAACAGTTATACAAGACTAAACAGACTAGTGATGCTTGGAAAGTTTGTTGACTTGATTGGGGAAATAACGGTTAAGAAATTGATTGAAGAGTATAGCTTGTAGTTGTCTACAAATAAGAAAGGATAATTTACAAACTCAATCATCCTAATTCTTTAACCCGAGATCAATCAACTAACTATTCCATTCCGCCATTTCTGGATCTCCTGCAACAATTCCCAGGTTTGTTACATCACTACCACCCTCTTCTGCATTCTTATACTCATCCAGGTAATTTTGATCCTCCCCATCATCAGCGAGTAGGACTTTAATCAGCTTGCTGATGCTCCACCAATTCCCATAATGTAACTCTCTACCCTCCCCACTCCTCTTCTCAAGCTCCGCAATAATCTCCGCTTTACTCCAAAGCTTGATACGATTACCCCGATGTTGATAGCGATGAACTTCCGGCAAGCGCATGATTTGGGTTCCGTCCTTTTTATAGGGCTTGGTGCCAGTACCCAGTTTTCGCTCTCTCAGGGCCATTGTCGCCCGAGGTAATGCCTTGACATCAATATCGTCCAGCTTTACCGAGTTGAAAGTTCTATTGACGCCGCTGATTTGACCAGGTCCGAAGTTTCCACTCTTGATTTCTTTCTCTACTTGGCCCTTCAGCTCTTTCGAGAGAATAAACGCGATCCCACTCTGTTGGAAGTCAGGGTTTTCGTCAACAGGGTTGACAAGAGCGAGAGATGTTCCATGCCAATCGTCATCCGTCCACCACACCAATTGATCAGCACGGCCTGGGATGCAGACACCAAGTGTTGCATCGAAGAAGTTTCCTCCTCTTTCTTCCCCATGTGTTCTTCCAGTGGTGAAAGAGACACAATACCTATTCTCATTAGTCTCGTTGTGGGTAGGGCTATAGAAATTAGTACAATGATTGGGCTGGAAGTCCACAAACTTACGCGCAATAATTTAGCGCCGCCAATCCACTGCACGGTGCTTGCCCTTAGTCTCAAACTTGACTTCACGGCCTCCAATATTCATGCTATATCGCAGGACACCATCACCTCTTCCGAATTGACCCGCGTCCATCTTCATGCCACTTAATCGCTTCGAGGCTTCTTCAAAATCGTCCAAGACTTCCTTAGGAAGAACTTTCGCGCCCAGATTCCAAACATGGGCAAAGAAGCATGACATCTTATAGGCATGGGCATCGACATCTACGTTGTCTTTGATGTTTTTCGCCCAAGCGAACTTGCGCGAACTTCTCTGGCCAGAACTATATCCTACTCCGGACATCTTTCCTGGATGTTCGGCCTGAAAAGAAAAGTTACTTAAATCCAAAAGTCTAGACCTGAAGAGAACATGATGGGGAGAACATACTCTCATGAGACTTTTGGACTTATTCAAGTGATCAAGAACGGTTCCATTGAGGTTGGAGACTAACTCTCTATCACCAATGAGTCCCTGCACAACACCCAATCTTGTCCTTCCATTGTTAGGATCCACGAAGCTAATTGATTCTCCTTCTTTAACCACGTATTGAAGTTTCGAGGGGACGAGGAGGTGTACTGGATGGCGTTTGTCGCCGGTGGTGCGAGGATCACTTTGGGGATTGGTGGCTAAGTGATTTCCCCAATAGTCTTTGATTTCCTGGGACTCCGCGATATAATGATCGGTAGGAGGGTAAGTCTCTAATAAACGAGAGAGAAATATTATCTGCATGTTGGTGTTTTTAGAAGAGGATTTTTTTAACGTTTCAAGGGAGTAGGTGATGGAGGTGGAAGTTCTGTAATTGAAAAGCATGTCAGTTGTTGTGATACTTTACTTCTTTCGAAGGGGAATTCAATACTTCGAAAAGTTCGAAGAAGACTTGGCTCGAAGATCAGAACTCGAGAAAGGGAGATATTACCTTGTTTGTAAGCCGGGTATTCAAGGGGTAACCAAGAAAGTTGATAGCTATCCAAGACTCGTCGCCGCGCTTTCAAAGTCTTAATCTTGTATTTGGTCAGGAGATGAAGAAGACTTCGAGAATAAACAAGCAGTATTTATTCATCTAAATGACGGAAGTTAGCATATTAACACCCCAGTCCGATAAAGGGTTGACCGCCTAACCTAGTGTAAGCGACATCTTGTGAGAGGGGGGAAACTAGCTACACCTACAAAAAGCTTTCAGGGGATATTAGCATGTGAGCCACAGAAGTTTAAATGATAATGATTCGGTATGACAAGAGGCTAATTGCTTTCCCTAGTATCAAGCGATATTTTGCAAGATCGGGAAAACTACGTTGGAAAAACTTTCAGAGGGAATTAGCATATAGATCACAGGAGTTTGGGTAAGAGATCCCCAATCTCATGAGAGCTTGAATCACTAATTTTCGAGTGATATCTAGCTTTATATGACAGGCTATAACTCTAAAAAAAAAATCCAACAAGTAAATAGTGTAATGACGGACTCGACTCGAGGTTCTATTCAAGTAATATGAAGTCAACAATGACTTCCTTCGACCTCGAATTCTAGATCTAGTAGCTCGCGATCGTCGCCGCTGATACCTCCCATTCCTTCTTGTCTACTGAGGAAGCTTTGTGACCGTGATCTCCTGCTCTGGAAGGAATTGAGGACCCTGTTCCTTGTACTTGGCGTAGGCTTCTAGAATTTCGAGAGACTATTATCATAGGAGGCAACAAACAATTATTTCAGGGTTCTTTATATATTAACATTGAGATATCCTACGCAAAGAGTTATAAAAGATGCATTCGGCATAATATATAGTTCAAGACGGGGCATGAAAGAAGCATCATCACTCTAATGTATAGACACTCTCAAACACATGAAGCAAACTAAACGATGATTATAGCTGTCACAGCTATTTGGTAAAGTAGGATAGCTGCATATCTCTGGAATAAAGCTGAAGCGATAGAAAAGTTTGCTTAAGTCAAATGACAACCCCTTTCTGCTAATGCTGTAGTAACACTTATACTTGATAACTAGTTACAAGACTCTTCCTTTAGCAAACTTTTATTGCGGGGAGGTCCACGCGCCCTCCCTTTGACACATTCTTTCTGCTGCCAAAACTCTTAAAATTAAAAAGGCCAATAGATTCTTAGAGGGAATATTATATACGGTTTCTCAGATGTTCTGGCTGTCTCAGAAATTCTATATTCCAGAGAAATCTCGGTTGACTCGATCTCGCTTGTGGGTAGGGATGCCAAAACCTCAATAGGCTTTGTTCATACAACACAGCCTATCCATCGTCGCGAACCATTTCATTGAACCAAACTACGAAACTATTTACAACTATTCTGATGTAGCTTAATTAACGTCCTTTCCCTTCAGTGATATCAGAATCGAAAGTAGAGAATATTTTAATAGGAAGTCCCACAGTGCCAAGGTTTGCCAGGTCAACAATAAAACAAGGATCATATGCTTTAATGATAATGATTGTTTATGGTTTGGTTAACCATATGGGGTAAAAGTTCCCAGACCGATTAGGAATTCTAATAGGTAACCGGTGATAAGGCCCATAGGTCAATTCAATACGATGGATCATATAGAGCAGTTCTGAAAAAGCACAGTTCGTTATATTTTCCTGAGCTCTTAATAACTTATATAAACTGACACTACTTCCTTCTTGCGACCAGGCCCGCAATGTTAAACTACCTACGATAAGTGGCCAATCTCGATCGTTAAATGTGTCACAGGTCAAGTCCAAAGATCACCTGCTTGTGTAAGACATCTTTGCTGGTTACCTAGGCATATGCTAATCAATGAAAACAGAAAACTACAATTCTCGGACATTACTTTACCCACTTTGTGCTGGTTCATAATAAAGGCTAGTTCAGAACCTTGTACCATGTGCATTTGAGATTGAACAACAATTCGCTCCTCCCCATCCATCAGTTCATATCGTGCTTATCCGCCGTTCCTTGCAACTTTGGTACCCAGCTCACACGCAGCGGCGCGAACAGCTCCACTTCCATCTCCAGTCCATTGATAGCCTCCAAATCATCCAAAACTCCAGCTTGAATGACCTTTTGTCCCGCGAACGTCTGACCTTCTCGATACATGGAGCTTCCAAATTCGGGACAAAAGGCAGTGGTGATGGTGTTGCCACTCCTGGCATTCTTGGAAACTGATTTGAAGGTGCCTTCGGTTCGAAAATTCGCGTCAGAGACGATGATATTGATGGAGTAGGCGCTGCTTGTGTATTTCTTGCATTCGCCGCAGTGACAGAGGCCCTAGGTGATTTTTTAGATGGGTAATATCAAGAAATTATATTAGAGCGTAAGTTTTGGGTTTGAGAGGATATGGAGGAGGCTAAGATGTATAACTGCAGGAAATGTAGAACGAACCTGTCTGATCGGTTCGCCTTCGTAAAATATCTTGGCTTGGCCACAATAACAGGATCCAGAGGGCATTTTCTTCGGTTGTTCTTAGACCTGATTGCAGTACGAAATTAGTTCTCTTCAGCAGGCGGAGGCCTTGACTGCAGTAAAAATAATTATAAGTCTGCTGGTGCAATGGTCCCAAAATAAGTCAATTCGTTGCGGCCGAGGAGGATATTGCTAACCTACCTATTTATGGAATTTATGCATCTGTGCAGACTCGAAGAAGAATCCAGGAAGTATCAAGTACACTCCCCGGGACCTCCAGATACCCCTACCGTGACCAAGCCGCTGAATGAGCCATATAAAGAATGAAAAAGGCTATTGACGTGTCAGGCTTCGTCACAACCTACCCACCAAACTAATTGCTTAGGGCTTGGACGAGGATGTTCGGGATTTGAGCGTTTCTAGTGGTCAGACTCTGGAGAATTGCATTCGGGATTTGATCCACGGCGTCTGTTTGTAGAAAGTGGTAGTTGGTGCAGATCATAGTGGGTAATGCCTGGAGATTCAACACCGCGCCAACAATTACATCAGCAAAAAAAAAAAAGATTCACGAAGTCGGGATTTGAATATAGGGCTTAGATCTGCAGCCGTGTCAATATGCAGATGCCAATCTAAGCAAGCAGAGAGTGACAATCATTCCGCCATGTTTCCGTTCTAATTCCTTCCGAAATATCATCCAACCTAAACTGATGCGTAATAAAGTCCGCAAAGTTAAGTTTCTTTCCATGTTCCGTTGAAATTCTGACCGTCTCCTGATATTCACCCCTTTCAATCACTAAACTCTCAATAATATTCGAGTTCAAATTGTTGATTCTGATGGGATCGATTGAAGTCTGCACGTTGGCAGGCCACAGACCCAGGATCAAATACCGCCCATTCATGCCCAGCAGATTGAAGCCTTCGTTGAAAGCTGATGGATGACCAGTTGCCTCAACTACAACAGTAACTCTCGCCCATTCGTCATTTCTGTTATTCGCTTCTCCCTTTCCTGCATCATCGTCTCTTACAGACACAACGTTTCTATCGCGCCTAGATTCCAGTGCAAATTCTATCCTATTCGGCGGATCTCCCATAATAATGACATTCCTTGCACCGCTCAAACCAGCAAGCCACTTAATATTCCTCTGAATCATGATATAATCACCTAGTTTTCCCCTTCCCCTCACCTAGGATCTAGGGCCCTAGCAGTGCAGTATGCATCTCGTAGCCGAACCCAAACACGCTTTCCGGGATTTTAACAGTGGGGACTCTGATAACAACATTCTTTTCTTTTAGCGTCGCTATCCCTCTGAACGCCGCGGCGTTGGGGCTTCCCACTTTAACGACCAGCCGAGATCTTTGCACAGAAGTTGGTTTCCCTCCTTGCACGCATCGCAGGCTCGACAGGGTCTTGAAGGATTTCAGTAGACGCTGCCTCTAATAGCTAGCGATGTGCTCATGGAGCATGTGGAGGCGGGATAGCCAAGAGTGATGATATGGCCAATAGCTTCGTGGCCAAAATATGGGGGTATGGTAAGAGGAGGATGTCGTGGAAGGGACGATGTGTGTCGGAGTCAGAGATTCCAACCATCTCCATGCGACGAGGAGTTCCACTGGCTGAGGGGTGGTTAGAATGATGAGGAGAGGTGGTGCCCGGGCCGGGGTGGTGAAGACTACTTCTTTACCTTCTAGCATTTTGATAAGTGACTTCTGCAGCGGAGAACGTAGCGTTACTATCCCACGAGAAAACTGAATCACCAAATTCCCACACTCTCGTATTCCAGAGAAAATAGGTCCCTCTGGAATTCAGTTTTCCGGCAGCCTCAATCATGAGGAAAATAGTCCTTCTATGCAAATTGACGAGGCCCATTGACTCAGCTCTACTGATGTCGGGATTTCAGACGACACTAGACCCATCTCTACTGAGGTCCTGGCATAGCTCTGCTATTCTTATTGGAGATATTAGGATAAGCTGGTATGCTGATTCTTAGTTCGGGATCGAGAATGGACCAAGAGAGATGGGATTTTAAAAGTCGAATGGGATTTCAGCATGTTGCTTTCCATTGTGTGGGGCAGGATATTTACCTTTAGTGGAATCTCGGCCAGGCTAGCCAAGGTAAGCACAAGCTCACGAATAATGTAAGAGTTGAGGCCACAGCTTGTGCACCCCTCTAAGCGAGAATACTAACTTTTTAAAATATTATAATTTTTTATATTTCTTATAAATATTTTAAAAACTAAATTTATTAAATAGATTAATAGTAAATTGATTTAATATATTAACTATATATTTAAATTGAAAAACTAAATCAAAATTAAAATATATTTAAATATAAATATAGATTTTAGATTTTTATTTTTATTTAAATATAGTATTTT
>Ga0182030_10000320_pt1 | contig 85487 bp, 68 predicted proteins | sample 812S3MmetaG_FD_121299 | JGI IMG/M metagenome (GOLD analysis project Ga0182030, IMG submission 121299) | Permafrost microbial communities from Stordalen Mire, Sweden - 812S3M metaG (Illumina Assembly) | ecosystem: Environmental > Terrestrial > Soil > Wetlands > Permafrost | place: Sweden... | reverse complement strand
TGGCCGCGCTACCAGGAGAACCCCGATCAGAGGATGATCGAGCGGCACGAGCGGGAGATTGCGCCGTTGCTGAAGCGCCGCTGGCTGTTTGCCGAGAGCGGCAACTTCCTGCTCTACGATTTTTTCATCGCTAACGGCTCGGTGGACGAAAACGTATTTGCGTACTCGAACCGCAATGGCAGCGCGCGCGCGCTGGTGGTTTACAACAACCGCTACGGCGCGGCGCATGGGAGCATCGACATTTCCGCGGCCTATGCGGACAAAGCCACCGGCCAGCTCAGCCAGCGGCGGCTGCGCGAGGGGCTGGGTCTAAGCGGGGACTCAAGCGCTGTGATTGGGTGGCGGGATTCGCTTACCGGCCTGGAGTATCTGCGCCGGGCGAGCGACGTGCTGGAGCGCGGACTCACTCTGGACCTGCACGCATACCAGTCGCACGTCTTTCTGGATTGGCGGGAACTGCGCGCCACGGCGCAACAGCCGTGGGAGAGGCTGTGCGATCAGCTCAACGGACGCGGGGTACCCAATCTGGACGATGCGCTGGTGGACCTGGAACTGCGCCCGGTGCACGATGCGTTGCGGCAACTGCTGGAGCCGGGCGCGGTGCGCCTGTTTGCGGACCTGGCGGAGCATCCTGGCGCGGTTAGCTTCGGGAAAGACAGGAAGATCGAGCGGGAGCGCGCCAAGCTTTTTGAGCAGGCGTGGTTACGCTGCGGGATCTTTATCGGCGCGGCGCAAACGGCCTATGCTTCGCGGCGCGTAAAGGAAGATGAGCCGATTCCAAAGGCTGGACCTGAGGAAACTGAAACGCTGGCAGCGGCATTCCGGCAACGCCTGCGCGCGGCCATGCGCATGCCGGCGGTGGAAGCGCTGTTTCCAGTCCCGTGGACTGCGGCGGCGCGGCGCATGCTGCCCAGCCCCAGTCCGCAATTCACGGCCACGGCGATGTGGGGCCCGATTCTTGGATGGTGCGCGCTGGAGTTGCTGGCGGAGTCAATCGACGCGGAGAACCCGGAACGCGCGGCCCTGGATATATTTGACCGGTTACGTCTTCGCGAGCCTTTTGCGCAGGCCTTTAGCGCACTCGGATTTGAAGGCGAAGAAGGTTGGCGCGTCGCTGCCCGGATCAAGGTTGTGCTGCTCACCGTCGCCGGAGTCGGCCAGGGGGATGCGCCGGCGGCTGAAGCCGGGGCTGGCGGGGATCAGGAAACTGCTCCCGCGGAAGCCGGCGTGGTTGCGCTACCGTTGGGACTTGAAGCTGAGGCTTCTTCCGCCGGGCCCGTGGAGCATGAGGGCGCAAGGGTTGCGCTTTCGCCGGCGCTGTGGCTCGATCCAGATGTGCGCTGGCTGTGCGGCGTGCATGAGGTGGAGGGTCATGCGTACGTGATTCGGGAGCAGTACGAAGAACTGCTTTGGTGGCTGCTGATGCCGTCGCTGTTGCGCCTGGCGGGCGAGCCGACGCCGAGCCGGGCAACGGTGGAAGAGCTGAGCAGGACGGTGGCCGAGGCGCTGGCGACCGCCGAGGCCGCCGGGTACCGGATCGATACGCTGCTTGGCGAGGCTGCTCCAGACGATGAAACTGAGGCGCCGGAGGCGGAAGAGGGACGGGAATTCATTGAGCAGAAAGCGTCCCCCGCAGAGGAAACAACGGCGCCGGAACTGGTGACGCCGGAGCCGCAGGCGATTGAACCGCAAGATGCAGAAAAATAAATAGATTTCGTCTCCTATCACAAGACGGTGTGATCTGAGGCACATCCGATGGACCCCTCCCGGGATCAGAGTTCCAACCGGACATTCTTTGGGGAGAAGTCTGTGCGGATGCGGTCCGGCTCGCGGCGCGGAAGCCTCACTAGCGAGCTATGAGAGCGCCGCCGGCACATGCATTTTTTCTCTTACTTCTTTCCTCTCCAGAGAAGGAGTCCGGAAGCGAGGGTTCGGCGCATGTCGCCCTCTCAATTTCGCCTGGGATCTCGCCCGGGAGTTGCCGGTTGCGGACGCCCGGATCCGGTTTATTCCGAATTTGCGCACAATTCTGCCCTTTTCAAGGTTCGAGTTGGAGGCTTGCACGCGCCGCTTATGAGGCCGTGCTGCGCCCGATAGGGAGGAAATAATGCAGAGTGCCGCCCATGAAGTTGCTCACGAAGCGCTGGATGCCAGCGAGAAGCTATTAATTGACCAGGCGATCGCCAAGCACATGGATCGCCCTGGCGCGCTGCTGGGAATTCTGGAGGCAGTGCAGTCGGCCAATACGCACAAGTTTCTTTCCATGGGGTCGCTGCGCTACATCGCCAGGGAGACGGGCGTTCCGCCGGCGAGGATTTACAGCGCCGCGACATTTTACGCACTGTTCAACCTCGATCCTCAGGGCGACAACGTGATCTGCGTCTGCCGGGGTACGGCCTGCCACACGCGCGGCTCCCGCGATCTGCTGGAGAAGCTTTGCCTCGACCTGGGGCTGCACGGGCACGAGGTGAGCGAATCGAGCGAGGCGGACAAACTGGCTCTGACCACGCCGGACCGGAGATTCACCATTCGCACCGTGGCTTGTTTTGGCCAATGCGCCCTGGCGCCGGTGGTGGAAGTGAATCATCACATCCTGAGCCACGTAAACGAGCGCACCTTGCAGCGGGAAGTCAAGGCTCTGACACAAGGGAGGAAATGATGCCGCGCATTCAGGATATCGGCGCGTTCAATGCGGTTCGCGAATCCGGGCTTGGCAAGCTCGTACCGGCCATTCCGCGCATCACGGTGGGCATGGGAACCTGCGGCCGCGGAAACGGCGCGGAAGAGGTATATCACGCGCTGAACGAGGCCATTCAGCGCGGCGGCCTGGACGTGCTGCTGAGCGGGGTGGGCTGTTTCGGCGCCTGCTTCCAGGAGCCACTGGTGGGCGTGCGCCTGCCCGGAAGCCCGCTGGTGATTCTGCGCCGGGTGCAAGCCAACGATGCAGCGCGCATTCTGGAGAGCGTTTCCACCGCGGTGATGCCGCCCGATCTGATCTACGCGAAGATCGAGGAGTGGGATCACGTCACGGGATTCGTGCGCTACGGCCAGGGTTATCCGGAGATCGCGCAGTGGAATGAGATTCCGTTTTTCAAAGAACAGAAAAAAATCGTTCTGCGCAATTGCGGGCTGATCAATCCGTCGGACATTGAGGAGTACATCGCGGTAGGGGGCTACCAGGCGCTTTACAAGGTGCTCATCGATGCGCGCCCGGACGCGGTAATCGAACAAATCAAGGCTGCGCGCCTGCGGGGCCGGGGCGGCGCCGGTTTTCTAACCGGCAACAAGTGGGATTTTCTGGCCAAGGCCAAGGGCGGCTCGAAATACATCATCTGCAACGCCGATGAGGGCGACCCCGGCGCGTACATGAACCGCAACGAAATTGAAGGCGATCCGCACGCGCTACTGGAAGGCATGATTATCGGCGCGTACGTGATGGGCGCGTCCGAGGGAATCATTTATGTGCGCGCCGAGTACCCGCTGGCGGTACGGCGCCTTCATCGGGCCATTGAGCAGGCGCGCGAGTACGGGCTGCTGGGCACGAACATCCTGGACCGCGGATTCAATTTCAACATCGAGCTGGTGCAAGGGGCCGGTGCATTTGTGTGCGGCGAAGAGACGGCGCTGATTGCGTCGCTCGAGGGGTTTCCCGGCCGCCCGCATCCGAGACCCCCGTATCCAGCAGAGAAAGGGCTCTGGGGCAGGCCAACGAATATCAACAATGTTGAAACCTGGTACAACGTGGCTCCCATCGTCACGCGCGGCCCAGGGTGGTTTGCCGAGACGGGGAGCGTGAAGAGCCCGGGGACCAAAGTTTTTTCGCTGGTGGGCAAGGTGCAGAACACAGGCCTGGTCGAAATGCCGTTGGGTACTCCGCTGAAGAGCTTTATCTACGACATCGGCGAAGGAGCGGTGGCGGGCCGGCGCGTGAAAGCGGTGCAGACCGGCGGACCCTCGGGCGGCTGCATTCCAGTCGAAATGCTCGATACGCCGGTGGATTACGAGAGCCTGGCACAGATCGGCTCCATCATGGGGTCCGGCGGCATGGTGGTAATGGACGAAGACAACTGCATGGTGGACGTGGCGCGCTACTTCGTCGAGTTTACGCATTCGGAGTCCTGCGGCAAGTGCGTTCCATGCCGAGTGGGCCTGAACAAGGCGCTGCGCATCCTGAATGCGATCACCGAGGGCGCGGGAACCGCCGAACACCTGAATCTGCTGGACGAGCTGGGCCGCATGATCCGCGAATGTTCGCTTTGCGCACTGGGGCAGTCTGCGCCCAACCCGGTGCTCACGACCATCCGCCACTTTCGCGAGGAGTACGAGGACCATATCGTCGCTCATCGCTGCAGCGCCGGGGTCTGCCAGGAGTTGGCGCTCTCGCCCTGCGAGAACAGTTGCCCGCTGCGCATGAATATTCCGCGTTTTCTCGAGCTTTATCAGGAAGGGCGCCTCGAAGACGCGTTCGAGTCAGTGATTTTGGACAATCCTCTGCCCGCATCCACGGGGCGGGTGTGCCAGCATCCCTGCGACAATCGCTGCCGGCGGCAATCGTTCGACGAAGTGGTGAACATGCGCGAGGTGCACCGTTTCATCGCCGACGCCATCTACCAGTCCGACCGGTTTGAGCCGATGGTGGAGCGCATCCTGGCGCGCAGGCTTGCGCCCACCGAGCGCAAAGTTGCGGTGGCCGGATCGGGCCCCACCGGGCTCACGGCCGCTTTTTATCTGGCCATGCTGGGCCACGAGGTAACGATATTCGAAGAGCGCAGCGAGGCCGGAGGGATGTTGCGCTTTGCTATTCCCGAGTACCGTTTGCCCAAGGCCGTGCTGCGCCGCGAACTCGACCTGATTGAGCGAGCCGGCGTAAAGATGGTGTTCAACACCCGCGTGGGATTCGATCTTCCGTTGAACGATCTGGCCAACGACTTCGACGCTGTGTTTCTCTCCATTGGAACGTGGAAGGAATCCTGGCTCTACCTGCCGGGCACGGAGCTGAAGAACGTCTATCCCGCTTTGCCGTTTCTGGAGTCGGTGGCCCGGCACGACCAGGTGGCGATGGGATCCCGCGTGGCGATTATCGGGGGCGGCAATGCGGCCATCGATTCGGCGCGCACGGTGTTGCGCATGGGCGCGAAAGCCACCATTCTCTATCGCCGCGAGCGCAAGGATATGCCGGCCATCGATGAGGAGATTCAGGCAGCTGAGGAAGAGGGAGTGCGGTTTGTGTTTCTGGCCGCGCCGCACCGCATTTTGGGAGGCGCGGATGGGAGCGTGAAGGCCATCGAGATTGTGAAGACCCGGCTTGGGGAATACGACAAATCGGGCCGGCGCCGGCCGATTCCCACTGACGAGGTACAGCGCTTCGAGTGCGACAGCGTGATTCTGGCGGTGGGCGAGACTTTCGACATGGATTTCTGCAGGGCGTCGGGCCTGGAACTCAAGGAAGAGGGCACGCTGGCCGTCGATCGCTTCACGCTCGAAACCAGCCGCGCGAATTTTTATGCAGGCGGGGATGTGATCACCGGAGCGTCGAACATGTCGAACGCCATGAGCGGCGGCAAGCAGGCGGCGCGCAAGATCGACGAGCGCCTGGTGCCGGAGTCGGGAGTGTCTGCGCATCGCTGGGAGAGCCTGTTCCCGGATTTCGAATACAGCCGCCAGGCACCTGGAGAGCCCAGCCTGAGCCGCCGGCACGCAGCGCGCTCGCTGCCTGCCGAGGCCAGGTCGCGTTCGCAGCAGGAGGTGGTTGCAGGGCTGAGCCCGCAGGAAGTGCTGGAAGAGTGCCGCCGCTGCCTGCGCTGCGATCTGCGCGCCGTGAACACGCATTGAGGCCATGGAACGAGAAAGGAGCGCCGCCTTGGGGAACAAAACGATTTCGGTCCGCATCGATGGGGAGCTGGTAACAGCGCACGAAGGGCAAACCATCCTGGAAGCGGCCCGCGCCAACGGAAAGCAGATTCCGACGCTCTGCTACCTGAAAGGTCTGAGCGCGGTGGGCGCCTGCCGGGTGTGTATCGTGGAACTGGCCGGCACGGACCGCCTGCTTGCGGCGTGCACCACGCCGATGCAGGAGGGAATGTCGATCAAAACCGCATCGGCCAAGCTCACTCTTTACCGGCGCATGGCAGTCGAGCTGCTGCTGGTGGAGCGCAATCACATCTGCTCGTCGTGCGTTTCGAACAGCCATTGCGAGTTGCAGGCGATGGCGCAATCGCTGGGCATCACGCACGTGCGCTATGCCTACAACAATCCGCGCCTGACGGTGGACATGTCCCACCCGCGCTTTGTGCTGGATCACAATCGCTGCATTTTGTGCACGCGCTGCGTGCGGGTATGCGCTGAGGTGGAGGGCGCGAACGTGTGGGAGGTTTCGTCGAGGGGCATTTATTCGCGCATCGTGAGCGACCTGAGAGACGATTGGGGCCAGTCAAGCAACTGCACCGGCTGCGGCAAGTGCGTTCACGCCTGTCCTACCGGAGCGCTGGCGGAAAAGGGCTTCGCAGTTCACGAGATGGTGAAGCAGAGCGAAGTGGTGACGCGCCTCGCCGCGCAGCGGGCGAACCAGCCAGGCGGCGGGTGAGTTTGAAGGAGCCGGCCCTGTGCGGCTAAAGGCCGCCTTCATTTTGGCGCGGTGGATTTACGGGCTGAAACCCGTGCCCTTCACGCTGAGGCCTGTACTTTTGTTCTGAAGCCGCTCCACTTTAATCTGACCGATTACGGGATTTCCATTTTTTTGAGAGGGGACGCATTTGTCCCAACCGGCTTCGCCCCGTAGAATTACGGGAGGGCCAGTGGCAAGACGCGCATCGGCCCCAGGTAGCGATGAGCGAACAAGAAAACAGGGATCTCCCGGCCAGCCCATCGCCGGCGTGGATCAGAGTCGAGCAGGCGCGGCATCCCCAGCGGCCTTACCCCATGGACTTTATCGAGCGGATCTTTACGGATTTCAGCGAGATTCACGGGGATCGTGCCTTTGGCGACGACGCGGCGGTGATCTGCGGCATGGCGCGGCTGGACGCCGATGAGGTGCTGGTGGTGGGTATCCGCAAAGGCGGGACGACCAAGGAGCGGATCAAGCGCAACTTTGGCATGCCGAGCCCAGAGGGATATCGCAAGGCGCTGCGGGGGATGAAGATTGCCGAGAAGTTCGGTCGTCCGGTGATCGCGCTGATCGACGTTACGGCGGCGTATCCGGGCCTGGGCGCCGAGGAGCGCGGACAGGCCGAGGCCATTGCCAGGAATATCCGCGAGATGTCGCGGCTGCGGGTGCCAACCATCTCGGTGATCACCGGGGAGGGCGGCTCGGGAGGAGCCCTGGCGCTGGCCGTAACCGACCGGGTGCTGATTCTCGAAAATGCGATTTACTCGGTGATACCGCCGGAGGGCGCGGCAGCCATTATGTGGCGGGACACCGCCCATAAGGAACGTGCGGCAGCGGCTTTGCGCGTGACGGCACAGGAGGTTGCGTCGCTGGGTTGCGTGGATGAGATCATCCCCGAGCCGGCGGGCGGCATCCACACGGATCATGAGACGGGCATGGCGCTGCTGGGCGGCGCGCTTAGAAAGCACCTGGACGAGCTCAAAGCGATGCCCGTGGAGGCTCTGTTAGCCGCGCGGCAACGGAAGTTCCGCAATATCGCGCAGTTCTACACGGAAAACTAGCCTTGTCGAATCAGCCTGGGAAGCGTCTGAATACACGGATGAACATACTGGACTTGGAGATAAATTGGATGGACGAAGCTCCCGGCAAGGGGTGCGCATGAGCACGGCCGCGGCTTCAGGCGGGCGGATGCGCGCGTACATGGAGTTTCTGGCCGCGGTCTTCTATTTTTTCCTGGCACGGGCGCTGGCGCACCGCGGAGCGCAAGGATTTTCATCGGACCGGTGGTCGCCGCTGGTGGAACAAGCCATGCTGGCTTTCCTGATGCTGATTGGCTACGCGGCGATGGGGTTCTGGCTGGATCACGAGGAACACCCGATCAGCGCTCAGGGCTGGCCGAGGCGCAAGGGCTGGCCAGGTGAAGCCGGATTGGGGCTGGCAACCGGGTGGGGACTGGCCGTGATCTGCGTGCTGCCGATGGTAGTGGCCGGGGGTATCGCGATCTCAGTTTCCGCGCAGCCTTCCGCATGGGGCTGGTTGATGGCCGATGCGGCGTTCTTCGCGCTGGCTGCGGTGGCCGAGGAGATTGCCTTTCGCGGTTACGGGTTCCAGCGCTTTGCCCACGCGGTGGGTCCGATTGGGGCGTCGCTGGGGTTCGCGGTGTACTACGCGCTGGTGCAGGCTATGATTCTGGGCTCGAACCACGCCAGCGTGGCAGTGTCAGCCGCTCTGGGGCTGGTACTCTCGACGGCCTACCTGCGCACGCGGGCTCTGTGGCTAAGCTGGGGGCTGAATTTCGGCTGGAAGGCCAGCCGCGCGCTGCTCTTCGGGCTCGCGGTCAGCGGGGTAAGCAGCCACTCGCCGGTGGTGCAGGGCAATCCGATGGGCCCGTTCTGGCTGACTGGCGGAGGGTTTGGTCTGGACGGTACCTGGGTCGCCTTTGCGATCGTGCTGGCATCGCTGCCGGTCGTGTTCAAGATTACGCGCGATCTGGATTACCGTTACAACGCGCCGACGATCGTGCCGGGAGGGATTCCGGTGGATATGGACGCGGCAGCGCGCGCCCAGCATGAGGCTGCAATGGGGCCGGCTGAGCCTGCTGCGCCCACGCTGGTGCAGATTGGTCCGGCGGCCACTCCGCCGCCTGCTGCCAAGGCGCAAGATTCCCCCGAAAGCCGCGCGACCAGCTCCTGAGGACGATCGAGCCGGGACCGTTGCCACAGCGGTGAATTCATCCATCCTACAATCAATCCATTGATTTGCGGTGTCCGGGTTATGTTGACGGGGCCAAAAGCCGTCCTTTTCGCTTGATTGGGGCCAGTTTTTGCGTAATGCTTAACGTGCACATGGGAGGCTCCCATGATCCGGACATTTCTTTCCCGGGGAGTGCGGTTCCAGACGGCCGCGAGATTCCCCTGTTACGACAAACTAGGGCGGATTGCGGGAGGACGCGCGATGGCGATTGTGCCGGGCATTGTGGCTGGACTGGTGTTCGCCGCGCTGCTCCAGCCGGGCAGAATTGCGGCCCAGGTCTTGACCATCGACACCAGCGGCAAGGTAGCGCCGACGGCGAACGGCCCTGTCGACCGGCGTTTTCAGCAGATCGAGCCGACGCACGTCGATCTGCCTAAAGCAGAACTCGATACCAAGGCGCGGTATGAGTTGATTCGGGTCATGCAATCCGAGCAGGGCTTTGCCATGCGTCCACTTCCACGCGGCCACAAGGGAATCACGCTGGTGGCCAACGGGAAGCTGGAACCGGCGGGCGAGGCCTATCTGAATCTGGCGGTCAGCGAGGGGCTTTGCGCGAAACCCGGCGATCGGGTGGTGGTGACGGACGTGAAGATCGAAAAGGACAAGATCGTATTTGAGTTGAACGGGGGGCCTGATCTGAGGCATCGCCTGTTGCGGCATGTTGAAATCGGCGCGGGGGGTTCGGGCGATACCACCCCGATGGTGCAGGGTGACGACAGCGAGCCGGTGGGTGCGCGACTAACGCTGGACTTCAAGGAACACGTTCCGGAGTTGATCGGGGAGCAGGTGAAGGCACTGCTCGCGCCACTGATCTCATTCGACGTGAAAACTCCGGTTCAGGCGTTCACAGACACACTGCCGCCGCAACTGAAAAAGGCAATTCTCGATCACCAGGTGCTGGTGGGAATGAGCACGGACATGGTGCTTTTTGCCAAGGGGCAGCCGCAAAGCAAGAGCCGGGAGATGGATGGCCAAGAACCGTTTGAGGAGTGGATTTACGGCAAGCCGCCTGAGGATGTGGACTTTGTGCGCATCAACGGGAACCGGGTGATTCGTGTGGAGATTGCGAAGGCCGGCGAGCCGCTGGAGATCTTCACCAAGGACGTGGTGGATGGCATGATGCGGACCGATGGCACGCCGGTGGTAGTGGCGACGACGAACACGCACACCATCCGTGAAGGGGACGTGGAGCGCGATCCCAACAAGGAAGCGCCGGACGCGCCGCCCAGCCTGCGTAATCCGGGCGAGAAGCCGGAAGGACAGAATCCGCAGAATACCAGGGAGATGAAGCCGGTGCAGTTCCCCAAGCCGCGGCCAGACGATCAGCCAGGGGCGAATCCTGACGACCAGCCACCGGCGGCTTCGCCAGCAGCCACCTCGCAGCCTGAACCAGCTCCGCAGTCCAACACCAAGTCGCAACCGGCTGGGACGAACCAGACGGCACCGGCGACCAATGGCAGCCAGCCTGCTCCGTCGGCCGCGCCGGGCGCCAGTCAGTCCTCACCGCCTGCGAGATCGAATTAGGCGAATCTGCCTGGTGCGCCGCGGCGGAACGGTGCAGGCGGCGCTGATGTAAACTGGGAGGAGCGAGTCGAGCTTTCTCCACGACCTCCAATTGGATCGTGAAAGCAAGCAGGCGACCGCGCCGTTGAAGCCGCGCGCAGATTTTTTGCGTGTGTGCGCAGAGACAACCCCATGAAGGAGAACTACCCGACCGATGGCCAAGATTGCAAAAACAGGTGACCGCAAGAAGGTAATGGACACAACGAAGTCGACAGACTGCCCGAAGTGCAGCAAACCGACGCGCATTGTGAAGCGCGTAAAGGATCGCGAGCGCGGCGTTCCTGGAGGAGTATATATCTCCTGCTCTGTGTGCGATTTCTACGAGAAACTTTAAGCAGCAGTTGAAGATTGAACAAGAAGGGAAGGCCCGGCATTTGCCGGGCTTTTTCTCGTTGACAGCACAGGGTCAGAGGGCTTCGGCCATCTCTTCGAGAATTGCATGGGCGGCTTCGGCGGGATCGGCTGCCTGGGTGATCGGACGTCCTACGACGAGGTAGCTGGCGCCCTGGCGCAAGGCGTCGGCGGGCGTGGCGATGCGTTTCTGGTCTCCGGTTTGAGTGCCGGCGGGGCGGATGCCGGGGATTACGAGGACGCCTTCGGGGCCGGTGAGCACGCGCAGCGATGCAACTTCGCGGGGCGAACAGACGAAGCCGCGGATTCCAGCTTCAAGGCCCATCCGAGTCAGAAGCTCAACCTGTTCGGCGGGCGAGCGCTCGAGGCCCACCGCGTTGACCTGCGCCTGATCCATGCTGGTGAGCATGGTCACGGCCAGCAATTCCGGCGGGTTTTCAAGGCCGTCCAGCGCGGCTCGCGCGGCCTGGAGCATAGCAGGTCCTCCCGACGCGTGTACGGTCATCATGCGTACGCCAAGCGTGGCGGCGGAGCGCACCGCTCCAGCCACGGTGTTGGGAATGTCACAGAATTTCAGGTCGAGGAAGATGGAGTGCCCGCGCGCCACCCATTGCTCAAGGACGGCAGGCCCGGCGGCCACAAAGAGTTCCAGCCCTACCTTGAACCACTGGCAGGAGCGCTCCAGCCGGTTGACCAAGTGAGCGGCCTCGGCCGCGCTGGGCACATCGAGAGCTACGATGAGCCGTTTGCGCGCCTCCTCCATGGAGTCCAATTCAGGCGGGAGAACGGCAGAGAAGGTGGGATTCAGCCTTTCCGGAATAGGCATATTTAAATCTTAAGGCAAAAACGGCTGAGGAAAGCGTGAATAAGCGGCGAAGCCGGGCGCTGGGTGATCCGCTAAGCTGGAGAGGGAGATCCGCCGGGGTTGGAGATGGAATGAGAACGGCAGACCTATCGTCGTGCCTTTCATTCTGTAAATGGTCAAGGCAAAATGATTTACAACCGGTAGCTCGGGCAGCGGCGGGGTATTGGCGCAGGACGAATGTCGCTTGCGGGGCATCCTACTTTTGACGAGCGTCAAACCGACAGGGTTCGCGGATGTATCCGAACGGGTATCCGGGCAGCAAGGAGATTTCAGCTTGAATATGAAGCCGCTTAGGATCGTGGCGTTGGTTCTGGGCCTCGCGTTGCCGGGTGTTGTGCGCTCGACCTGCGCCGCAGATGTGCACACGAACCCCATGAACTACGATCCGCAGGTTCGCGATGCCTACGAGCATTTCTACAATCTGGACTATCCGGGAGCCGTGGCGCGATTTGAACGCTACCACTCCGAGCATCCGGGCGATCCGCAGGCGACGGCTTACCTGTTGAATGCGGTTCTGTTTCAGGAGCTTTACCGGCAGGACCTGCTGGATACCACTTTTTACGCCAACGACGGCTTTTTGACCGGGCGGCATGCGACGGAAGAAGACCCGAAGAAGCGGGACGAGATTCTAGGCCTGGCCGACGAGGCGATACGCGAGGCGGACTGGCGGCTGAGCAAGAATCCCAACGATGTTGACGCTTTGTTTGCGCGCGGCTGGGTGCGCAGCCTGCGGTGCACGTATGTAGCGATGGTAGAGCGGGCCTATGCCTCGGGCTTCCGATTGGCCACCAAGGCCAGGGACGACGAGCAAAGGGTTCTGGAACTGGACCCGAACTACGTGGACGCGAAGCTGATTTTAGGGGTATATAAATACGTGGTTGGCGCGCTTCCGTGGCCGTTCAAGCTAATGATAGGCTTTGCCGGCATCACGGGCTCCAAGGCAGATGGTCTGGCGCAGCTTGAGGACGCCGGCAAGCGGGGAGTGATTACCAGCATGGAGTCGCGCACGGTGATTGCGCTGTTTTTGCGCCGTGAGGCGAAGTACCAGCAGGCCATCCAGGTGGTGCGCGGCCTGAAGGATCAATATCCGCACGATTTTCTCTTTTGCCTGGAAGAGGCGAACCTGCGCAAGGATGCAGGGGAAGGCATGGTCGCAGTGACGGCGTACCGGCAGATTCTGGCCGATAATACGAAGACCGGCTACTTTGCGTCGACACGGCTGGAACTGGCGGAGTTCGGACTGGGCGACGCTCTGCGCGGGCAGCGCCACTATGCTGAGGCGGCGCAGGCATACGAGCAGGCAGCCGGGACCGTGGGGGTTGGCCCCGAACTCAAGATTCGATCGCTGCTGGACGCCGGCGAGTGCCGCGACCTGAACAGCGAGCGCGCCCTGGCGGTGCGGGACTACCAGGCGGCTATCGACGCCGGCCCCAACACTTCGCGCGCCGACACGGCCCGCAAGTGCCTGCGCAGCCCTTACCGCGGAAACTGAGGAAAAGCGATGAAAATGAGCCCGGTCCGACGTTCGCCGAACTGGAGATTGGAACCGGCACGGCTTGATTTTCGTATGATCTGGATGAGTGACCTTCCCTGAGGAGAAACAGATTATGGCCGTATTTTGTCAACGCTGCGGAACCGGATTGCCCGGCAGTGCGCGCTTCTGCTCAAGCTGCGGAGCGACAATTCCCGTGACACAGACCCGGCCGGGCAGGCCGGTGATCCGCCCACGAGCAGGCCGGCAGATTGCCGGCGTTTGCCTGTCGCTGGCCCAGTCAAACGGGTGGGATGTCTCCGTGGTTCGCATCGTCACCGTGCTGGGCTTCTTCTTTAGCAGCGGATTGGTGGGCGTGGCATACGTGGCGGCGTGGATCGGCATACCCGAAGAGACAGCAAATCTGCCGGGAGCGTATCCTCCTGGTATATGAATGGTGTTTACTTGTCGGACGGAGCGCGGCTTGGTTACAGCGATTCCGGAGCCGGGCTGGCGGTCGTTTTTCTACACCCCACACCACTTGACCGCGATTATTGGCGTCCGCTCGGTGAGGAGCTTGCAGGGGTGCGCGCGATTGTTCCGGACCTGCGCGGCCACGGGAGTTCGGAACTGGGCGCGGGACTGCCGGTGGGCGGATTTGCCCGCGTTCCTGACGCGCCAGTGCTGACCATGGCGCAACTGGCATCCGATATTCTTGCCCTTCTCGACCATCTTGAATTGAGCAGCGCAGTTTTCTGCAGCTGCTCGATCGGCGGCTACGTTCTGCTGGAGCTGTGGCGGAGAGCGCCGGAGCGCATGCGCGGGTTGGCTTTTGTGTGCTCCAAACCACAGCCGGATGCGGAAGCCAATCTGGTTAAGCGGGCGGCGAACATCGCGCAGGCTCGAGCCGGAGAGACGGCGAAGCTCTTCGATGGCATGGCACGGACGCTGGTCAGCGCAACTTCAAGGCAACGCAACCCATTGATCGCAGCTGAATTGCGAGCACGCATGACACTTACCCCGGAGGCTCTGGTCGCGGTGCAGGCCGGATTGGGTGCGCGGCCTGACTCCTTGCCCACGGTAGCCACCATCAGCGCGCCGGTGCTGGCCATTGCAGGCGGCGAAGACTCTGCAGTGAGTCCCATTGAGATGGAGGCGTTCCGCGGGGCGGCGGGGGAGTGCGAGGCCCACCTGCTGCCCGATGCGGGTCACTTTGCAGCGTATGAGCAACCGGAGAAGATAGCTGACCTGGTGGCCAGATGGCTGCGGCAATTTGAAGCATGAGGATTGCGCGAATCCTACCTGGCGGTTTGGATCGCTGACAAGGCGCGGCGTGGGATGGTTTACTTTTCGAGGAGGCATTTCATGGGCAATCTTGCAATCGGGAATCCGGCCCGGCGCAGATTTTTGCTGGCCATGCCGGCGACCGCGGCGGCAGGTTTCGCATTGGCAGATTCAATGCTGTTTTCAGGCAGCGCGGAAGCGCAGGACACGGGTGGAGCTGGAGCGAGAATCTTTACCGCGCAGACCATTCAGGACGACATGAAGGTGCTGGATGCCAACCCTGGGGACAACAAGCTGGTGGAGCAAAAGACATTCACAGTTGTTCTGACTACTGAGAAGGCCAAGAGCGCGCGGGAGTTCGAGTGGCACGAAGGGCGCGACCACATCCTTCAGATTCTTGACGGATCGACGGTAGTCGAAGTGGGCGGAACGCCGAAAAATGGGCGCAAAACGAAGCCGGGAGAGTGGCTGGCGCCGGAGTCAGAGGGAGCCGTCACTTACACGCTCCGTAAGGGCGACATGCTGGTGATTCCGAGAGGAACGCCGCACCGCCGGCGGACTGCGGCGAGCGTTACGCTGACGCTGATTTCGCCGCAGGGAACGGCGAGCTAATTCCGGTTGCGCAACTTGGAGAGCAGAATCAGCATCTCCAGGTAGAGCCAGACCAGCGTGACCATGATGCCGAAGGCGCCGTACCACTCCATATACTTGGGAGCGCCATAGCTCACGCCCTGCTCGATGAAGTCGAAATCGAGCACCAGGTTGAGTGAGGCGATGGCGACTACGAAGAGGCTGAAAACGATGCCGATGGGCCCGGAGCCATTTACGGCCGTAAAGTGAATGCCGAAGAAGCCGAGCAGCATTTCGGCCAGGTAGAAGAGCATGATGCCGCCAGTGGCTGCAATGACGCCGAGGCGGAACTTCTGCGTGACCTTGATGAGTCCGGAACGGTAGGCCAGCAGGAGCACAAAGAGCGTGCCGAAGGTGAGGCTGACGGCCTGGATTGCGATGCCGGGATAGCGGGTGTCGAAGATGGCGGACAGGCCGCCGAGCACCATGCCTTCAAGCAGCGCGTAGACGGGCGAGGTGACCGCGGACCACTCCTTCTTGAAGATGGTGATCATGGCGAAGATCAGCCCGCCGAATGTGCCGATCATCAATTGAGGCGCAACGCTGGACGGATCGTGGGTCTGAAGGAAGGTGTTCCACGTCCAGTAGGCGGTTGCCAGGGCGCAGAGCAGCAGAATGCCGGTTTTGTTCACGGTGCCGCTGAGGGTCATGCGCGCGGAGGCGTCGATGGCGCCGCCGTACCGGCTGCTGGAAAGATCGCTGAATGTATTCTGGCCGAGAGCTGGATTGGATGTCTTCATCAGGGGCATTCGAGTTTCTCCATAGTGCAATACGTTGGTTGGATTCTGCGATATTCGTGCGGGATTCGGGATCCACTCCATCAATTTTAGATCGAATGAGGGACGGTTTGCAGATAAACCATCGCCTGGGGCCTGGCTCAATCCTGGGCCGGCAAATCGCAGGCGGTCTGGTAGCGGGAGACGGTGGCCATGAGGTTTTCGATGGCATCGACGGGCTGGATTCCGCCGCGGGCTCCGGCGGCCATGCAGTTCATCGCGGCCGCCGCGCAGGAGAAGTCGAGCTGGCGATCGAGGGGCCAGTCCTGGAGCAAACCGTAGATGAAGCCGGCATGGAAGATGTCGCCGGCGCCGGTGGTGTCGACGACGGGTACGCAGTAGGCGGAGCTGTGCAGGAACTGCTTGCCGTCGCAGGCGAGCACGCCGTCCTGGCCGAGGGTTGCGGCGGTCAGCTTGCATCCGTAGCGGGACTGGATGCGGCGGAGGGCGCGCTCGAGGTTCTTGTCTCCCATCAGGCGGCAGGGAAAATCGCGGCTGACGATCAGGTAGTCGATGTTGTCGATTAGCTGGTCGACGCCGGGATAGATTTCATCGAGATCGGCGATGACGGGAATGCCCGCGGCGTGAGCCCAGCTTGCGGCCAGAGTTGCGGCTGCGGTGTCGTGCCCGTCGACGTGGAGGGCGCGGGCGCTTTCGATCCAGGCGCGATCGAGCTCCGCGGGCTGGAGGGCCATGCGCTCATCTCGCTGGCAGAGGACGGTGCGCTCGCCGCCACCGTCGACCAGAATCAAAGACTGCGGGCTTATGCCTCCGGCGACTTTGATGAGGCGAGCATCGACGCCGGCGCGGTCGAAGGCTTCCTGGTGCAGGCGGGAGGCGTCATCGTCGCCCAGCTTGCCCACGTAGCGGGTGCGCAGGCCCCAGGCCTGGCAGGCAATCACGGTGGTTGCCGTCTGGCCTCCGGGCATGACGCTGGCGGCGGTGTACTCCATTTTGGAGCCGCGCGCGGGGTAATCGGCGAGGGGAATCAGGGTGTCTGTGGCATTGAGTCCCACGCCGACCAGATCGACCTTTGCGCAATCAGTCATTCTTTTTATTGTAATTGGAGGCGTGAGGCTCGGTTCTCCTGGCGGATCGAGCGCAGCCGAATGCTGTACGCTCAATAGAGTATTTTTCTGTTTTTGGACTGGCTCTGTGGATCAACAACTATCATCGCGCCCGTTTCATCATCCGCAGCGCGGCAGTGCGCTTTATTGCGGCAAGGTTTCGCTTGCGACGCTGGCGCGGCGCTACGGGACGCCGCTTTACGTCTATTCGGGCGATCAGATTGCGGAACGGATCAAGCTGTTTCAGCAGGCGCTTGCCGGGCGGGACCACTTGGTGTGCTACGCGGTGAAGGCGAATTCTTCGCTGGCGATTTTGAAGCTGCTGGCGGAGCGCGGGGCGGGGTTCGACATCGTCTCCGGTGGGGAACTGGAGCGGGTGATGGCCGCCGCGCCTGAGGCTGTGGGGCGGGTGGTGTTTTCCGGGGTTGGCAAGACGCCGGCGGAGATTGACCTGGCGCTGAAGGCCGGGATCCTCGAGTTCAACGTGGAGAGCGAGGCGGAGCTGGAGTTGCTGGCTGCGCGGGCGCGGAAGCTGAAGGTGCGGGCGCGGTTTGCGCTGCGCGTGAACCCCGACGTATTTGCCGATACGCATCCGTACATTTCGACAGGGCTGCGTGAGCACAAGTTCGGTATCGACATTCGCAAGGCGCCGGCGATCTACAAGCGCGCGGCGGGCAATCGATGGCTTGAGGCGTATGGGGTGAGCGTACACATCGGGTCGCAGATTCGCTCGGCGGAGCCGTTTGGCGCGGCCATGGAGCGGGTGAGCAAGCTGGTGCGGCAACTGGGACGCGAGGGCATCGCGCTGACGACGGTGGATGCAGGCGGCGGGCTGGGAATCGATTACCACGGCGCGAGCTTCGACGCGGCGGCCAAGGTGCGGGAGTACGCGGAGGCGCTGGCTGGGGCGCTGGGGGACTTTGATGGGCTACTGCTGCTGGAGCCGGGACGTTTTCTGGTGGCACAGGCGGGTGCGCTGGTGGCGCGGGTGCTGCAGGTGAAGGAGAACGGGGAAAAAACATTTGTCATTACCGACGCGGCGATGAACGACCTGATTCGTCCGGCGCTTTACCAGGCGCACCACGAGATTGTGCCGGTGCGGCGGAGGGCAGGGAAGGCGCGGATTGTGGACGTGGTGGGGCCGGTGTGCGAGACGGGAGACTTTTTTGCTCGCGACCGCGAAATGGCGCGCGTTGTGCCGGGGGACCTGGTGGCGCTGCTCGATGCAGGCGCGTACGGCATGGCGCAGAGCTCGAACTACAACACGCGGATGCGCGCGGCTGAGGTGCTGGTGGAGGGCGGGAAGGCGCGTCTCATTCGGCGACGGGAGACGATGGCTGATTTGCTGGCGCCGGAGATGATTGCCGAAGATCGTTGAAATCGCCTTCTCAGGGTGATTAGCTTCGTGCAACGGGCCGCCTGGCCTGCTATGGTGTTGCGCGAGGGATCTTTCAAATGCAAATTGGAATGCAGGGTTTGTGCGTGCTGGCGGTTGTGGGGCTGGCGCTGGGATTTTCCGCGCCCGCCAATGCGGATTCTTTGACGGTAAAGACTGCGCAGGGCAAGGTTCACGGCAAGGCCATCAATGACGGCAAGGTGAGGGCGTTTCTGGGGCTGCCGTATGCTGCGCCGCCGGTGAGCGAGCTGCGCTGGAAGGCGCCGGAGCCGCCGGCGCGATGGAAAGGCATGCGCGACGGATCGAATTACGGCGCGCGTTGCGTGCAGGGACGCGTTTTTGACGACATGGTGTTTCAGGACAAGGGCGAGAACGAGGACTGTCTCTACCTGAACGTATTTACGCCGGACGGCGCGAAGGGGAAGAGCAAACTGCCGGTGATGTTCTGGATACACGGCGGCGGATACTCGGGCGGGTCGGGGTCTGAGCCGAGGCACAATGGTGATTTTCTGCCCACCAAGGGCGTGGTGCTGGTGACGATCAACTACCGGCTGGGCGTATTTGGATTTTTGGCGACGGCGGATCTGGCGCAGGAGGCCGGCGGAGCGGCAGGGAATTATGGGCTGCTGGACATGGTGGCCGCGCTCGAATGGGTTAAGGCAAACATAGCGAAGTTCGGCGGCGATCCCGGCAATGTGACGATCTTCGGCGAGAGCGCCGGTTCGTTTGCGGTGAGCACGCTGATGGCCGCGGCGCCGGCGCGGGGATTGTTTGCGAAGGCGATCGGCGAGAGCGGGGGAGCGCTGAACCTGGGAGGGCCACATTCACCCTCACTTGCGGAGCGCGAGGCGCGGGAGCAGAGTTGGGTGGAATCATCACTTGGCGTTTCCACGCTGGCCGAGCTGCGCGCCCTGCCGGCGGAGACAATTCTTGCAGCGGAATCCAAGTCCGGCGCTCCGGGATTCTCAACCGTGATTGACGGCAGGCTGCTCACGGAGCCGGTGGCGGACACATATTCCGCGGGCAAGCAGGCGCATGTGCCGCTGCTGGCGGGCTGGAATCGCGACGAAGGCAACACGGCCGGGGAGGGCATGACAGCGGAGAAGTGGAAAGACAGGGCGACGGAGCTCTTTGGCGACCAAGCCGCGGAGTTCCTGACGCTTTATCCCGGTGACACCGACGCGCAGACAGCGCGATCGGCCTACGACTACCAGGGGGATTCGTTTATTGCCTTCGGCACCTGGAAGTGGATCGACGCGCAGACAAAGACTGGAGATGGGCCGGTTTACCGTTATCACTTTGAACTGGCCGCACCGCCGAGCACGTTTCACCTGGGGTCGTTTGCGTTCCATTCCGACGACATCGAGTACGTGTTTGGAACGCTGGATACGCGGCCTGGCGCGGTGTGGCGGCCTGAGGATCGGAAGCTGAGCGAAGAAATGATGGATTATTGGACCAATTTCGCGAAGACCGGCGATCCGAACGGGGCAGGATTGCCGGAGTGGGCGCGATTCGACAAGGACGGCACGATTCTGCATCTGGACAGCGAGATTGTTGCCGGGCCGGACACGACGCAGGCGCGCTATGAGTTTCTGCTGAAGTGGATGCCAAGCCGCAGGCCCTGAGAGGGTCTCGTCCGTAGGCTTATTGATTGATGCCGGAGGCGGCGACAAATCCCGAGCTCTGCGTGGGGGGAATGGTGCTTGCCGGGGGCGGATCTACGAAGGTCGAGTTCTTAGCGTTCAGGGCGCTGGAATAATCGGGGCCGAGGCCGAGTTTCTTGAGGGCGCGCGAATCGGGCATCAGTTTTGTTTGCCAACCCTGATCGGCCTGGTATTTCTGCATGGCAGCCACCGTGGCGGCATCCCATTTGCCGGTGGCGTCGCCGGCAAGGTAGTGTTCGCGAATAAGAGCCTGCTGAATCTGCGCGGCCCGCTGCGGGTCAATGGACTGCTGACCGTGGACGCGATGCGACTTGCCCCGGGTCGCCAGCTTGTGAGAACGATGCGTCTGAGAGCTCGAAGTGGGGTGTTGGGTACGCGATGCGAACCCGGGAGTCGCGCTCAGGGCCGCAGAAATCAGAAATACAAAAATTGCCTTAAATGAAGGCACGCCTACACCGCCTGGAAAAAAGAAGCTGGATTCCCTGTGACTTGGCTGAAGTTTAGCGGAATCTACCGCGTTCAACAAGAACAAAGCGAATTTCCAAGGAATAGTTGGTCCAAAATGAGCCAACGCCGGCTGCGGAAATTCTCAGCCGGCGCTCTGAAGGGCGCAATTACAACGTGCCTCCCACGTAGTTGATTCCTTCTTCGGGATGGCGTGGATCCATGATTTCAAAGACCACGTCGTCCCCGGTTTTCAACTTGCTGACCACGGCTTCAAACTGGTCTCTGGTGCCGGTGGCCTGCTTGTTGACGTGGGTGATGACCAGTCCGGGCTCCAACCCCTGCAGATCGCCAAACGAGCCGGTTCGAACCGACTCGATGACCACACCGGCGCTATGGATTTTGGCGGACACTGCCGGAGCGATGTCGCGGACGACCAGGCCCAGCTTGGTTTCGCCGGCGTCGAGAAAGGTCTCGGGACTGGTTTCGGCCTGCTGGTTGCCGAGTTCGGCAAACACCTTGTCGCGGTCGCCGATGGCGACGGTGGCATCGGCCTCCTTGCCGTCGCGCATGTATCCGAGGCGAACGGTGGATCCGGGCCTGCGACTGGCAATCTCATTGACCAGGTCGTCGCCATCTTTGACGCTGCGGCCATCGATGGAGACGATGATGTCGCCCGGCTTGAGTCCTGCCTTGTCAGCTGGACCGCCGGGCTGGACTTCCTGCACCAGCACTCCATTCTTGAAGCCGTAAACGCGGTTGACGGCATTGGAAAGGCCTTCGCGGAACTGAATGCCGATGGAGCCGCGCGTGACCTTGTGGCTGGGACTGATGAGGTCGTTGTAGACCGCGACCACGGTATTGGACGGCATGGCGAAACCGATGCCCTGGTAGCCGGCCGACTGCGTATAGATTGCCGTGTTGACGCCGATCACGTTGCCGTTCATGTCGAGGAGCGGGCCGCCGGAGTTGCCCGGATTGATGGCTGCGTCGGTCTGGATAAAGTGCTGAAACTGGCCGCTGGCACCGGGTTCGATGGTCCGATTCTTGGCGGAAATGATGCCGGCAGTGACGGTCTGCGCCAGGGCAAAAGGGCTGCCGATGGCCTCAACCCAGTCTCCAACCTGAGCCTGGTCGGAGTTGCCCATCTTAACGGTGGGCAAGGGCGAGCTGGTGTCAATTTTGATGACCGCAAGGTCGGTGGCTTTATCGACGCCGATGACCCGCGCTGGGCGCCCCAGGTCCTGGGTGTCAGGGTCGGTGGAGAGTTTGACGTAAATCTTGTCGGCTTTATCGATCACGTGATTGTTGGTGATGATGTAGCCCCGGGAATCGACGATGAAGCCGGAGCCGAGCGACTCCTGCACCTGGTTACCCTGATCGCTCCCGTCCTGTCCTTGTGGGACCTGGCCGCCGAAGAAGCGATTGAAGAAGTCCTGGAAGTTGTCGTCGCCCTGTCCCTGACCCTGCTGCTCGTCGTCCTGACCTTCGTCGCCGGGATTCTGTGAGGGCGGCATGGTGCGGCTATGGGGGCGTCGCCCTTTGTTATCGGACTGCTTGGGCAGCGTCTGGGTGTTGATATTCACCACCGCGGGCCCAACTTGCCTGGCGATCTTCACAAACTCGTTGGGAGGGATGCTGGAATCGACAATCTTGAGGGGAGTGGCGTCAGTGCTTGCGTTTTGCTGTTCCTGCCCACGGACGCCGTGAGCCGCAATGGAGCCGCCGACAATGGCAGCGGATAGAGTGGCAAGCACGATGAATGCCGAAGCGAGACGGCGTGAGCGCAGCCGTTCGAAAAGAAATTTCATAGAGTTCAATGACCTCGTGAGGTGGCCGGCCTTGCGGCGGGCATCTTATTAATGCACCCATTTCTCAGTTGGGTGCACCATCTTTCAGTATAGACAGTTGTGGCCACATCCGCATGGCAGGAAAGAATCTCCTTTTTCCCAGTTCCATGCAACGGGGCAGGCGCTACCAGGGTATAGACGCGGCGGGTTGAAAAGAGTAGTAGCAACGCAAGTGCGGCCATGGGGCGCGAAGATTGGCCGTACTCAGATTCGGGAGCACAAATCGGGTCTATTGTTCCGCAGCCCATTCGAGCATGGCCAGGGTGAGCAGCATAACCCGCTGCAGGCCGAGCACGCGGTCTTTGGCGGAATACCACTCGGCCAGCGTGTGTGCGCCGCCGCCTTCTCCGCCAGCGCTCATGGAAAGGGCCGGAACGCCCAGGGAGAGCGGGATATTGGCGTCAGTCGATCCAAGGCGCAGGTTGGTGCGCAGGCCGAGATGGCGGTCAACGGCCCGCAGGGCGTCCAACAGAGGGGAATCGCCGGGCAGGCTTGCCGCGGGGCGGTCGCCGATTTTGGCGATTTTGGAGGAAAGAACTCCGCGGCCGGCGGTCGCGTTGTTTCTGGCAGCCAGATTCCAGTGCTCCACGGCATCTTCGACGGCGCGATGCAGCCGAACTTCGAGGCGCAGAAGCTGTTCGGGACTGGTGGAACGGAAGTCCACTGTAGCCTGGGCGCTCTCAGGAATGGAGTTTACGCTGGTGCCCCCGCGAACGGTGCCTAGATTCAATGTAGTGAGCGGCTCTTGCGGCAGCGGGGTTTCAGCCAGATCGGCCAACGCCGTAGCGAGCGCAGCAATGGGATTGGGGGTTCCGGCGTCGGTGAAGCTGTGGCCTCCGGGGCCACCGATGGCGACCAGGTAGCGGCGGCTGCCCAATGCCTGGGTTACGGCTGCATCGGCGCCGGCGCCGTCGAGAACTATGTGAGCGGCAATGCGGCCGGCCAGGGGGTTTTGGGCGTAAATGTGCCGCACGCCGCGCAGATCGCCTTCGCCCTCCTCTCCCACATTGCCCAGAAAAATGAGGGGGGCTGGAAGTTCCACGCCGGCGTGCAGCAGCGCGTGAGCAATGGCCAGCATCCCCACCACGCCGGCGCCGTTGTCGCAGGCTCCTGGGACTGTGAGCCGGTCGCCATCCAAAGTAGGGATGAGCTTGGTCTCTGCGGGGAAGACCGTATCGAGATGGGCGGAAAGCAAAACCACCGGTCCGGTGCTTTCCGGCGGCAAATTGGCGGCCGGCAGAACTGCCGAAACGTTACCGGCGGCGTCCGTTTCCATCTGGCTCAACCCGGCGGCGGCAAACTGAGCGCTGAGCCAGGCCGCCCGTTCCTGTTCGCCGTTCAGGGGAGCGGGGATCGAGACCAGCTTTATCTGCCAGTCCATGATGGTTTTGGGATTCCCATACAGCCAGGCAAAGGCGGTATGGACCGGCCTGAGCGCGGCGAGGGTTGTGACCCGTGAGAATGCGGATTTGCGGGCGAGAATAGCCATCCGATTGAATTCAGGGTAACAGGGCGGCTGCCGAGTTCGCACTGGGGTGGGAACGAACTCTGCGCAGCTCCGCGATCGCCTCATCGAGGGAGTAGGTCTGGTTGGCCTCGGTCCCTCTGGCTCCGGCGGCCAGGGTCTTGAGGAGGGCTAAAGCTTCCTGCGTTTCCTCGTAGCTGCACACATCCACCAAGACGGCCCGCGCCTCTCCATTCTGGGTAATAATGATTGGCTCGCGCTCTTTGGTGATTCGGTCCAGGATCTCGGCGGCGTGAGCTTTTACGTAGCTAATAGGTTTGATTTGAGTGGAATAACGCATTGTGTAAACTCCTGTATACACTGGTTGCCATTTGATTCATGTATGTGAACGCCCATGAAGAGGAGCCGCAGTGTCAAGCACGCGATCACTCGAAAACTCCTTGAGCGCCATGCAAAGTGCGGTCGCTGACGATCTTAATTCAGTTCTTTTACAGAACTGATTATAGATCAAGTGTAGTCTCTTTAAGTAATCTTGAGAGATCTTAATTTGGACTCAATTATTGCTCTTCTTTATACTCCACCGAATGCAGGAACAACCCTCTGGCCGGCGCGGTAGGTCCTGCGGAGGAGCGGGAACGCGCGGCCAGTATCGCGGGAATCCTGATCAAGGGGAGATGACCGCGGCCCACATCGAGCATGGTTCCCACCAGGTTCCGAACCATGTGGTGCAGGAATCCGTTGCCGCGGACGGAATAAACCAAAAGCTCGCCGGCTTCGGTTGGACGCTTCTCCCAAACGGAGGCGAGGATGGTTCGTGTGGTTGTCTGCTTCTGCGGCGGCGCCTCTGGCCCTTCGACCCTTTGGTTGAGATTCTCCGTGGAGACGGAAACGCGGCTGGCCAGGTCAGGATCGTTGGCGGCAAAACTCAGAAAGTCGTGCTCTCCAATGAACACGAGGGCTGCCTCCTGAAGCGCTTCAAAGTCTATCGGCCAAGTGCAGGGATAGACAAAGCGGGCCAGAAATGGAGGGCAGGCCGGCTCGCGGAAGACCCTGTACTCGTAGGTTTTTGCCAGGGCCGAGTGACGCGCATGGAATGTTGGATTTCGAACGGTTCGGGCTTCGGTGATGCGGATCGAAGGAGGGAGGGTGCGGTTGAGGGCGCGGAGTAGGTTGGCGGGCGGGATGGGCGCAGACAGCGAGAAACTGGCCACCTGGGCCAGGGCGTGAACTCCGGCATCTGTCCGCCCGGAACCCTGGGGCAGGGGGGATTCGCCGGTGATGCGGCCCAGAGCCGCCTGCAACTCGCCCTGGACGGTCGGCTTGCCGGGTTGCACCTGCCAGCCATGGAAGTCCGAGCCGTCGTAGGCCAGGGTTAGCTTCCAGGTTTGCTGTCCGTTCCCGTTCTGGCTCACATTCATAACAAAAAAACCGCTGCCTAACAGGGTACTCGACCAGCGCCCGGTGCGGTCTGGAGAAGCGCACGTGGGATATACTCAGCTTTCTGCAGATAAGAGTGGCCGCGCTGCCAGAATTGCTTGCGATTGCAATGCCGGGAACGATCCGGACGGTGATCGCGTAGTAATAGACAGGCTTTAGCGGCGAACATGATCCTGAAGCAGGACAAAATTGCATCCGGAACGGTTCGCTGTCCGTCTTGAAGAGTGGCATCCCGCGGGTCACAGCAGTTCGTGGAGAGGAAAAATGTATTTGAAGAGCCAAGGTGTGTATTTCGAGGAGCAGGAGACAAGGCGCAGCGAACGGAGACCGGCAAGACGCCGGAGGGGGGCTGGCAGGTTGCGCGCTGTGGCAGCGGTGGTGCTGACCCTGACGGCCGGTTTGCCATCGGGGTTTTCACAGCAGGCGCCAATTGAAACAACTAACGGGGCGGCGTCTCCGTTGCCCGCGGCTCCAGTGCCTACACAGACAGAGCCACTCTCTTTGCGCCAGTCGGCACGCGACTTTTCGAAGCCGGCGGGCCATTTGCTTGGGAACCCGATCAACATGTACCGCCCCACCTCGATTGCCAAGGCAGACTTCGAGAACTCAGTTCGGCTCACGGATCTGGTGAAGGATGGCAAGATTTATCTGAGCCTTTCAGATGCGATCGCTCTGGCTCTCGAGAACAACTACGATATCGGGATCGCGCGCTATTACCTTGATATTGTTGACACGGATCTGCTGCGAGCCAAGGCGGGCTCAGGGTTGCGGGGCGTAGGCGCCGAGGTGCTCCAGAATACGCTGGGCGGAACCTCGCAGACGCTGAGCGCCAGCGGATCTCCGGGAACCGTCAGCGGAGCAACGGCCGGCGGTTCGGGCCTGGTTCTCTCCACGGATGGAGCCGGCCCGGTACCAGAAGCCCGCGATCCGCTAGTCACCGGCGCGATTGAATTGCAACGGCAGAAATCACCTCAGACCAGCCCGTTTCAACCTCGCGCCTTCACCAATACCGATTCCTACAACTTCACCTACGCCCAGGGCTGGGTTACGGGAACGTCTGCGAACCTGACCTGGAACAATAGCCGCACCACATCAACGGGGTTCACCAGCTTCAGCCCCCAGTTGCAATCCAGCTTCAACGCTACGGTCACGCAGCATCTGCTGGCTGGCGCCGGCATCTGGGTGAACAATCGCTTTGTCTATGAGGCGATTCTTGACCGCCGCATCACCGACTCAACATTCCGCCAGCAGATTCTGTCCACGGTGAACCAGGTGGAAAACATCTACTGGGTTGTGGCGAGCGCATACGAGGATGTGCAGGCCAAGGAGCAGGCGCTCGATCAGAGCTCAAAACTGTCCGGCGACACTCGCAAACAATTGGAGATCGGCACCATGGCGCCGCTCGATGTGGTGCAAGCCGACTCCACGGTTGCCACAGACAAGCAGGCGCTGATTTCTTCACAAAGCAACTTGAATTATCAGCAACTGACCCTCAAACAGGCCATTGCGCGCAACCTGAACGACCCGGCACTGGTGGCCGCACCCATTATTCCCACCGACCGCGTGAGCCTGGATCAACTTCCGGAGGAGAAGGAAACTCCGGAGGAGTTGACTCAGGAGGCCTTTACCAATCGCCCAGAGCTTGAACAGGCAGTGCTGGCGATCAAGAAAGATGCAATCACGCTGCGGGGCGCGAGCAACGCCTTGCTGCCGACGCTGGATATTTATGGATTCTACGGGGCGCAGGGCATTGGTGGAGCTCCCAATCCGAACTGCTTCTTCCCAGGCTTCGGTTCATGCGCGGCCCCGAGCGGAAGCGGTTATACAACGGTACTCAACAACCTGGTGAACGGCACCTCACCCGACAAGGGCGTCGGGTTCAATTTTCAGCTTAACCTGAGGAACCGCACGGCCCAGGCAGATCAGGCCCGCTCGCTGATCGAGTATCGGCAGGCTGAGATGCACCTGGAGCAGATCTACACGCAGATTCGCATGCAGGTCGTGGCGCAGCAGTACGCGTTGGCGAATGACCGGGCGGCGGTGCAGGCTGCAATTGCGTCAAGGGACTACAACCATCAGAGCCTGGATGCCGAGAATAAGAAGCTGCACCTGGGCGCTTCAACCACGGCGAACGTATTACTGCAGACTCGCAACCTGGCTGTGGCGGAAGACAGCCTGATCAACGCGAACCTGACCTACGCCAAGGACCGTGCGCTTTTGTATCAGGTTCTGGCTTCGACCTTGAAGCACTACGGAATCAACCTGAACGATGCGGCAACCGGCAACGTGGGAACAGCGCCTGTTATTCCCGGGCTGGAGCGGGCCAAGGACACCACAGTGGCTCCCACTGCGCCACCGGCGGCCGAATAGCGCAGCGCACAAAGTGAAGAGCGGCTCGGGCCTGGCCCGGGCCGTTTCTTTTGGGCTGCAAACGCGTGTGCGCGATTTACCGCTCCGCTACGAGGTCCAATAGCTCGAAGAACTCCGGGAAGCTGATGGCGGCCGATTCGGCGCCATGAATGAGCGTGTCGCCCTGGGCCCTGAGGGCGGCGATGCTGAAGGCCATGGCGATGCGGTGATCGCCGCCGGCGTCGATGGTGGCGCCGTGGAGGGTCTGGCCGCCGGGCACGTCGAGACCGTCTTCAAATTCGATGACTTCGGCGCCCATTGCGCGCAGGTTTTTGGCCACCAGGGCGATGCGGTCGGACTCCTTGACGCGGAGCTCTTTTGCATCGCGGATGCGGATGCCGCCGCTGGTGAAAGGCGCGATGGCGGCGAGGACGGGCAGTTCGTCGATGAGTTGCGCGGCGAGCGGGCCGCTAATCGCGGTGGATCCCAGTCCCTCAGGGGGTGCGGAGATTTGCACAGTGCCGACCAGCTCGGCGTGTTTTTCTTCAAGATTAAGCACGGCGATGCGCGCGCCGAGCGCGGTCAAGACATCCAGCAGCGTGGCGCGGGTGGGGTTGAGACCGATGGAATCGAGCACCAGACCGGAGCCGGGAAAGAGCGCCGCGGCGCACATGAAGAATGCGGCTGAAGAGATGTCGCCGGGCACGGCGGCCTCGATGGCATGAAGCGCCTGCGGCCCGGAGATCGACACCGACTCCAAGGTGCGCGTGAGCGTGGCGCCGAATGCGCGCAGGGCCAGTTCGCTGTGGTCGCGGGTGCGGAGTGCTTCTCGCACCTTGGTGATCCCTGAGGTCTGTAGGCCAGCCAGAAGCACGCAGGTTTTTACCTGGGCGCTGGGCACGGGTGTGGTGTAGTCGATGGAACGCAGCGGGCCGCCTTCGATGGAGAGCGGCGCATGGCCATCAGTGAGGGTGAGGCGGGCGCCCATCGCTTCGAGAGGCCTGCGAATGCGTTCCATAGGACGGCGCGACAGCGAAGCGTCGCCGGTGAGCGTGAAGCTGCCCTGCTGCGCTGCGAGGAGGCCGGAGATCATGCGCATGGTCGAGCCGGAGTTGCCGCAATCGAGCGAATGGCCGGCGGGGGTTACGCGACCGGCCACGCCGGTCACTTCAATCGCATCGCTGCCTGACCGGTTGATTTTTGCGCCCAGGGCTTCCATGCAGGACAAGGTGGAGGCGCAGTCGGCGCCGGTGGAGAAATTGGTGAAGCGGGAAGTGCCTTCGGCGAACGCGCCGAGCATGGCGTAGCGATGGGAGATGGACTTGTCTCCGGGCAGGCGGAGGCTTCCGTAAATATTGCGGGCGGGACGGATCAGGCGTTCCTGGGCGGCTGTGTGCAATGGCGCTCCGGGTGGATGGCGATCTATTTGAGTTTACCGAATGCGGGCTGACGAGGGGACGAGGAAGAACCGCAGGTCCTTCGACTCCGCTACGCTTCACTCAGGACGACAAATCCAAGAAATACACGCGAGTCGAACGTCTAGCGGACGCAGAGGACAATGATGGTTTCGTCGTCGAATCGGTCTTTGCTGCCCTGGAAACGGGATACATCGGCAAGGATGACGTCGGCGATCTCCTGGGCGGACAGGTCGCGGCTGGCGCAGAGCAGGGAGGCCATCCGATCCTGGCCGTACATTTCCTCCTGTTCGTTTTCGGCGTCGAGAATGCCATCCGACACAAAGACGATTGCGTCCCCGGGCTTAGTGGCCACGCTGAGTTCTTCGTAGGTGACGTTGGGAAACATGCCCAGAGGAAATCCTTCGGCCTGGACGGTCAGCGACTCGCCGGCGCGGCAAAAGACGGGCTGAACGGCGCCGGAGTTGGCAACCTGCAGGATCTGGTTTTCGTCGTTCCAGACCGCGAAGAGGAGGGTCACGTACTGTGAGTCGAGCTTGCGCTCCTGCAGGGCGTCGTTGAGCAGGACGAGCATTTGTGCGGGATCGGGGTGATGCGCGGCGGCGGAACGCATGATGCCGCTTACGAGTGCGGCGAAGAGTGCAGCGGGCGCAGCTTTGCCGCTCACATCGCCCAGAACGATGGCGGAGCGGCCGGGGCCGTATTCGATGAAGTCGTAAAGGTCGCCGCCGATGGAGCGGGCGGGAAGAAAGCGAACGGCCATGTCGGCGTGCGGATGTGAAGGCGCCTCGGTTGGGAGCAGGCGGAGTTGCACTTCGCGGGCCATGGCGATGTCGCGTTCAAGCTGTCGTTCCTGGCTGCGGACGGCCTGGTAGAGGCGGGCGTTTTCAATGGCGATGGCGATCTGAGAACCGAGGGTCGACAACATGCGCTCGTGTTCTTCATTGAAGAAGGCGGGGCGGGTATGTTCGAGGTCGAGCACGCCGATTACGCGGCCCTTGTAGAAGAGCGGCACAATGAGCTCCGAGCGGGTCTCGGGGTTCATAGGCAGGTAGCGCGGATCCTTGTCGACTTCGGGCACGTTGATGGATCGCCACTCACGCACGGCCGCGCCCACCAGGCCGCTGTTGATGGGAACACGGCGCGAGGGGGCGTGGGAGTAGCCGAATCGCCAGACGTAGCGGGTGATGAGCGTTTCGCCCTTCTCGTCGAGCAGCATGATGGTGAACATCTGGTAGTCGATGAGGCGGCGTAGAAGCTGGCCGATGCGCTCGAGAAGGGGATTGAGGTCGAGAATCGAGACCAGTTCGACGGCGATCTCGTTAAGAACTTCGAGGGTTTGTGCCTGGCGGGAGACGCGCGCGTAGAGGCGCGCATTCACAATGGCCTGGGCGATGCGCGAGGCGGTGAAAGTGAGCAAGTGGAGATGCTCGGGACGGAAATAGCCGGCCTCTTCGCTCTCGATATCCATGACGCCGATAAGGCGGTTTTTCGCGATCAACGGCACAGCCAGCTCGGAGCGGACCTGGGGATTGGCGGGAACGTAGTTTTCCGCAGCGGAGACATCATTGAGCAAGATGGGCTGCCGCGTCAGCGCCACCTGGCCAACGATTCCCTTGCCGATGGGGACGCGCGTGCGCTCTACTTCGGGGGTGTGGCCGATCTGGAAACGCATGCGCAGCTCATGGGTGCGGTCGTTCACCAGGAGAATGGCGAAAATGCGGTAGTTGATGACGGCGCGCACCAATTCCGAGGTGCGATTGAGAAGGGTCTGCAAATCGAGCGTGGTGTTGAGCGCATCGGTGAGTTTCATCAGGTAAGCCGCGTCGGCCGGCTCAATGCGGGCGTTCAAGGGATCGAGATGCGAGTCAGCAGCGGGGCGATAGTCGCCCTCCAGGTCGGAATTGTCTTGCCGGGATGGAGGAGTGCGGGTCATGTGTCGTAGGGAATGATAACGCAAAAGACAGTGGTCAGTGGTCAGGGAACAGGGACTGAGGACTATTGGGCCCTGGTAATGGGTTGCCGCTGGTTGCGGGGAGGTTACGGGATTCTGTTCTTGGTAACTGGCACTGAAACGTGGGAGCTGACCACTGTTCACTGACTACGGCCGTTCACTCCGCCCCCAGTTCACGGACGATGGAGATGGAGGCTGAAGCTCCGATGCGGTTGGCGCCGGCATCGAGCAGGGCGCGGACGTCGGCCAGGGTGCGGATGCCGCCGGAAGCTTTGACGCCGCAGCGGGCGCCGGCTACGCCGCGCATGAGGGCGACGTCGGCTGCGGTTGCGCCGCCGGTGGAGAAGCCCGTTGAGGTTTTGATGAAGTCCGCTCCGGCCTGGATGGCGATCTCCGAGGCGCGCAGCTTCTCTTCCATGTTGAGCAGAGCAGTTTCAAGAATCACCTTGAGCAGGGCGCCTTGATGATGGGCCACTCCGGCGACGGCATGGATGGTGTGATGGACGGCTTGGTGATTACCGCTTTTGAGCAGGCCGATGGGGATCACCATGTCCAGTTCGCGCGCGCCCAGACGGGTGAGCGCGGCAGCTTCCTGGCGCAGCGTGGAAACCAGCGATGCGCCCAGGGGAAAACCGATGACCACGCCCACGGGAACGCCTGTGCCGGAGAGCAGGTTGACAGCTGTCGAAGCCCAGACGGGATTCACCATGGCGCAGGCGAAGCGGTAGCGGATGGCCTCGTCGCACAGGCTCTCGACCTGGCTGCGGGTGGCATCGGCCTTGAGCAGGGTGTGGTCAATTACGGAAGCGAGCGCTTGCCAACTGGCGAGTGTCTGGGCGGTAAATACGGCTGAATCGAACGTGCCATGGTCAAATTCCAGGTCGGAATCTTCGATGGGAGTAATTGCGGACATGGGTCATGCTCCTTGCCTGGCAGACACCGCTCTCAAAACGGCTCACTGCGGGCAGCATCCGGAGAATGAGTATAGTTCTTCCGGACTCCCTGGCCAAATAATTAGACGCAACAGGGGCAGATGGGGTGGCGAAATCGCGGCGGCGACCCGGAAAATCAGCCGGCCAATTCAGTTTGACCGGGGGCCATGATGCAGATGTCGGGTAGATTACGATAGCGCTCGGCGTAATCCATGCCGTAACCAATCACAAAGAGGTTGGGAATGGAAAAGCCGACGTAATCGGCGTCGATTTTTTCGATCCGCCGGGAGGGCTTGTCGAGCAGGGTGGCGATGCGCAGCGTTTTGGGATGCTGCTGGAGGAAGATCTTGCGCAGGTAGGAAAGGGTGAGTCCGGTGTCGAGTATGTCTTCGACCACCAGGACGTTCTTGCCTTCGATGGGCTGGTCAAGGTCCTTGATCAGCTTGACGGCGCCGGAGGAACGCTGGCCGTTTCCGTAACTGGTGACGGCGACAAAGTCGAAGGTGGCGTCAGCCTTTATGGCCCGGGACAGGTCGGCCAGAAACGGCGCAGCACCCTTGAGCACTCCGATCATGACCAGCCGTTCGCCGTTCAGGTCACGGGTAATCTGGGCGCCCATCTCGGCTACGCGCTCGGCAATCTGTTGGCGGGAGTAGAGAACTTCAAGTCCCTGGTAAGTCAAGGTAGACATGCACACAGTATCGCGCGATTCCTGCGCAATTGCGCCTGTGTAAATCGGGGCCGGAATTGGGGTGCCTGACGCGCCTCAAGCTGTTTATGGCCGCGCCGCGTCTATACTGGAAGAGCGATGTATCCGTTTATTCATATTGGACACCTGCCGCCGCTGCCTACATTCGGGCTTATGCTGTGGCTGGCAGCGGTAGCGGCGGCGGTTATAGTCGACCGCGGCTTTCGGCGGGCGCACATCGACGCTGACGCGGTAGGCATTGTGGCAATCGCGGTCGTAGCCGGCATTGTGGGCGCAAAATTGTGGCACATAGTGGACACTCCGGCTGATTTTCGCGAGTTGGGCTGGCGAGTGCTTTACGATCCGGCGGGGTTTGCCTGGTACGGCGGCCTTCTTTTTGGCATTCTGGCGCTGGTAAGTCAGGGATGGTGGGCCAAGATCGGCGCACTGCGGACGCTGGATCTGTCAGCGCCTGCGGCAGCTGTCGGCTACGGCATTGGCCGCATTGGCTGTTTTCTCTCCGGCGACGGCTGCTACGGGATTCCGACCAATTTGCCCTGGGGCATGAGCTTCCCGCACGGCATCGATCCGACGGTGGTCCGGGTGCATCCGACCCCGCTTTACGAGATGGCTGCCGGACTGTTGATCGGCTGGTGGCTTTGGCGGAGCGGCGGCAAGCCGCACGCCAAGGGCGCAATCCTGGGCCAATATTTGTTGCTTACCGGAATAGCTCGTTTTCTGGTTGAATTTATCCGCCGCAACCCCAAGGTTCTTTGGGGTTTATCGAATGCGCAACTGGCCAGTGCCGGCGCGGCTCTGACGGGGATTGGGCTGATCTGGTGGGCCGCTAAACAGCCTGCCGATGAGCCGCAGAGCATCCCTGTGCCGGTGGAAAAGCCGGCCTGAACGGATTCCCAGCCGTATCGCTGCATCGCCTCTGTTTCAGATCCATCCGTTTAAGCATTTGTAGCGGGATTTCCCCGGCTATGCGGGCTAGAACGTGAAATTGGACTGGAAGGAAATGAGGCGGTTGCCGGGCGATGGATTGCTGAACACGCCGCCGGCGAGCGATTGCGTCTTGTTGAAGAGCGGTGAGAGAAGGACACCGTTGGGAGTTCCCAGGTTGACCATGTTGAAGACGTTTGAGGCGCCCAGTGCCAGAGTCAGGTTGTATCTGCGCGGGGCAGCTGCGTCCAGGCGGACTGCCGTGCTGCCGCCGCTCAAACCGCGGCCGCTCACGCTGGTTCCCGTCTGGTAGTTGAGGCCCTCGCCGGCCGTCTTGATTTTGGGACCGATGCCAATGACTTTACTGATGCGGGCGTGGTAAACGGCATTAGCGGGTCCGGTGCCGATGTCGTAAGGGACGATTTGTTCACCCTTGCCGACTGGATCGGTATCGAGGCATCCGTACTGCGTGGAGACGACGCCTGCCGTGCGGCAGGAGCCATAGGTTGGCCGGGCGTTGAACTGATTGTCGGCGGTCAGGTCGTCGCCGATGGTGAGGTTATAAGGCGTGCCGGATTGCGCCACCAGCAGCGACGCAAAGACAATGCCCCAGGGCCCTGTGTAGCTGTTGATGAATATGAGCCGCTGCCGGTAGCCGAAGCTGGCGCGGCCGTAATCGAGCCCCGGATTCTGCGCCGCGGAGGGAAAGGAATTGACGCCCTGCGTATCGCTTTTGGCCTCATTCAGCATGTAAGTGCCGTTGACCACCAGGTGCTTGAGTTGAACACTGGACGTGAAGATGAGCTGATTCTGGCGGTAGAATCCGCCCGACTGGAACTGGTAGTTGTAGATGCCGGGCGTGGCCCCGGTGACGGTGTACGTGGAGGGATCGAACGCTGGTGCGTTTACGTTGTTGGTGAGGTATTGATGCACGCCCTGGGTGTAGAGCCAGGTCACATTCGCGGAGATTTGTTTGGTGATCTGCCGGTCTACGCCGATTCCGGACTGCATGTCGAGAGCCGCGTGGAAATGGGGATCGACGGTGTGATAGGCGGGAATGGATGAGCTGGCTGAAGCCGGATTGTCATTGACGTAACTCTGCTGGTTGATGCGGTTATCGTGAATGGCCTCGATGATATAGGGCGTGCCGGAATCGGTGCTGAAGAAATTTGGCACGGTGAAACGGTTGTAGAACCACCCGTAACCTGCGCGGACTACGGTCTTCGCCGGCGTTTTGCCGGAGCGGTCGGGATTCCATGCCAGAGCCAGCCGGGGCGCCCAGTCGGCGCGATCGTGAATGCGGTTCTGGCCCTCGAAGCGGAGACCCGCGGCGACGATGAAGTTCGGCTTCCAGTGCCAGTCGTCCTGAAAGAAGAGGGAGCCGTCAAAGAGCAGCACGCGGGCCAGCGGGTTGCTGATGACCGTGGCGAAATACTGGCTTGGGGCGTTCGCCTGATAAGCAGCGATGGAGTTGAAGGTATAGGTTCCGTTGGCGCCGGAGGTGGAGTAACTGGAATCGTCATAGGCGCGCAGTCGCGTGCCGAATCGAAGTGCATGCGTGCCAGTTGTGGCTGTCGAGTAGTTCTGCAACTCAAAGTTATTCTGGCTGTCGCGGGCTACGCCGGCACTGCTGCCTCCAGAGGTGAATGCGCCTTGCACAATGACGGTTGGCGTCAGCGATGAAGGCTCCTGATTGTTGAGAATGTGACGCCACTGGAAGTGGGTCTCGTTGACGAACCGGGAGTTGATGAGGATGGTATCGCCGAGTTGCAGATCGTTTTCGTCGCTGATTACGCTGCTGGCCTGGGAAGGCAGGTTCAACGCGCCCACTCCGCTTCCGGATTGACTGATGCGATAGAAGGAATCGCGGATGGTGACCGTATTGATGCTGCCAAGCTGAAGATCGAGGCGCGGATTGACCGACAGATAGTCGATGGGCGCGGGAAAGGCTTCAGTGATGCCGGCGCTGGTGTTCAGCGGGTTGATGGCGTCCACCATGGACTGATTTTGGCGGGAGGCGTAAAAACCGTTGAAGAAATAGGAGGCATTTTTGGAGATCGGTCCGGCGAGATTGCCACCGATGGAGTATTGGTAGTAGCTGGGCTGCTGGGTGACCAAGGGGTTGGCAGTGTTGAGCGCGGAAGTATCGCCGTAGCCATTGACGCTACCCTGAAATTTTTGCGAGCCGGGTTTAGTGATGATCTCGACACGCCCGTAGCCGATGCGGTCGAACTCGGCGGAGAAGGGATTCTGGTTGACGCGGACTTCAAGGATCGAGGATTTGGGCGGAATCTGGCCGCCCGCGAACCCATCGATGTAAATCTGGCCGCCGTTGGGACCCGCGGCCGGGCCGGCCAGCGCCTGCAATTCGTTTTGGAGTTCGGTGGGATCGTCGGAGAGTGCGTCAAGAGCGCTGCCCTTCAAGATCGTGGCGCTGGCCGTCTGATCGGAATTGACGCCGACCCCGTGATTCTGCCCGGTGACCGTAATCTCCTGTTGCTCGATGGCGATGGCCAGAGGCAGATTCAACTCCTTCACCTGGCCGGCGGCGATGGCAATGTTTTGGATTTTGAGGGGCGCGAACCCCTTGGCGGAGGTGGATACGGCGTAAGAGCCGGGAGCAAGAGCGCGAAACTCATAGCGACCGTCGGCGCCCGATTGGGTCTCAAGAACCTGGTTAGCGCCGATTAGCACGATCTGGGCGCCGGGCACTGCGGCGCCGCTGGGATCGAGTACCGTGCCGTGGAGTGCAGCGGTCTGGGCCGCGGCCCGCCCGGAGAGCGGCAACGGTGCGAGGAGCAACAGGAAGAGGCCCAGAATTCGCAGCTTGAACGTCATGATCTCCTGATCGCGCCGGTAGTTTCCGGCAGACATAAAGCCGAGCGAATGCCTGCAAGCGGTCCACGCTGCGGCAGACCATCTTCGACTGCGCGAAAAAAATCACAGACCCAGGAAAAAATGCGGCAAGTAAGGCCGGCGTCTTCCTGGGTGGGGAATCAATTCCTCCCAAGACCCGGATGGAAAAACTTTAAATGGACGCCGACAGGAAGTTTCTCATGTCCGGGGGCCAGTTTCAAAGAGAATTGAATTGCACAGGTTCTACAGCCGCCGTATAAAAGCCAGCGCCTCAGCCAATTGCGGAAAGCGCGCTTCCTCGGCTTTGAATTCGCGGGAGTGGACGCAGCGTCGCAGCCCGCGCATTCTGACGGGGTGTTTCAGGTGCAGCATCTCGTGGTAAAGCAGGTATTCAACGGCATACCTCGGGCTCGACGGGCGGTCAAAGACGCGGCTGACTACGATGGTGTTGTGAGCCGCGTCGTAGTGGCCCAGCGAGCGCTTGGCCAGGTGTTCGCTCCAGGTAAGTTCGGGACGCCCCAACAGGCCGCCGAAAAATCGCATGTTGAGCGAGTCGAAGACCTCGTCGAGGTGAAAGAAGCGGCCTTCGGGACCGAAGAAGCGTTTGCTGCCGCGGGCGTGGCGGATCAGTTCCGTTTGCCGGACGACTGCGGCCGAGGAGGCAAAACGCTTGTAACGCAGCTCATGGGCGGGGTTGATCTGCTTCTTGTCGTATAGCTTGGCCAGCAGAATATGGGCGATGGCGTGGATCACGGGTTCCGGCGCGCCTTCGAGCAAGTCGGAGAGGCTGACCAGAATCTGACCTTCCCGCAGCCGTATGGTGGTGTTCAGCGAGGTGAAGCGGCGAAAGCGAATCGTAATGGGCGGCATCGGCGCCCGCGGGCGAAGCGCCCGGTACTCTTCCTGAAAGATGGGGGCAAAATTGGGGGTCACCAATTGGAGGATAGCAAAGAGCAGGGAATAGGGAATAGGGGAAGGAGTGAAGAAGTGAAGAAGTGAAAGGGGAATAGGGAACAGGGAATAGTTCGCTGCATTCTCTACTTTGGTTCGGCGCGGTCCTGGCCCTTCTCGTCGGGATGGGCTTTGAAGTAGGTTTCCTGGTCGGTGGTAATCTGTCTGGCTTGATCGGCCAGGTCTTTGCTGCTGTCGATGGCGTCCTTGAGTTCCAGGTCGAAACCAGGCTCGCTGTGGAGGCCGTTCAGGATCGCCTGCCAGCGCTGGATTGCTTCATTGAGCGGCTTGAGGCTCTTGCGGACATCGGCCTTGCGGTCGGAGTAGACATCGAGGTTGGCGCTGAGCTCATCCATGAGGGAGGAAAAGTTCTGCAGCTCATGGTCGAGACCGGAACTGCGGGCCGGGGACTTGGCACGCTTGATCAGGCCCTGGATCGTCCCGGAGCGTTGGTTAAGAAATTTGACATAGAGGTCGACCCGCGCCACAGGATCGATGCCGGCTTCGGCAATCTGCTCCTGCTGGGCTTCGGTCAGAGGCTCGGGTTTTTCCTTTTGTCCGCGCAGCGGCGCGGCCACAATGAGGCAGAGAAGAGCAGCCGTGAGAATTCGCATGGCATTGTTCCAGCGCTTTTATTCAAGCACAACCGGCCAGGATGGGAAAGGGACAGGAATGAGCAGCGCCAGAGCCGTGCTATTTGTTGTGGAAGACCTGCATCATGGTTTCGTTCTGGGCGTGATTTACCTCTGCGAGGGTCTCCAGAAGCAGCGGGCGGTCTTCATAATTGCTGGCGTTGAGCATCTCGTTCAGACGGAAGGCGGTTTGGTTGAGCAGGATCTCGGCGTTCTTGAGGCGCTTGTCATTGTTGGTGACGGAGAGATGAATTTTCTGCGCCAACTGCTGGATGCGCTTGAGCAGGCCGTGGGCTGATTCGATATCGCCGGCCGCGTACTGCTTGAGGCTCAACTCGGTCATCTGGTGAACCAGTTTCGCATAGAGAAAACATTGCTCGCGGGGCTGCGCCTGGCTGGCGCGCGCTTCCAGTGCTTCGATGCTCTGCTTATCGATTGTCTTGGTGTCCTGGGAAGATGCGCGCACCTGCGCCGGGGTTAAACTGAGTGGCAGAAGCACGGCCATCAGAACCACAGTCCGCATGTTGCACCCCCGCCGATGCGGTTCAACCCCACGGTGTGACTAGAATAGTAGGCTCAACTTGCGTTTAACCGCAATAGATAAGATGCGCAATTTGCGCGGGACGGCCACCTTGCGGCCAACAGAATCAAATTGGCACCGAATTCGCGCTAGAAAAAAGCGAACGCCAGCGAACTACTTTGCCAGGATCTGCAGGCGCTGGCGCGCCTGCCATTCCTCATTCGGAAACTTTCCACCGGCGACACCGAGGAATTGTTTGTAGTACGAAACCGCTTGCTGATTCTGGTGCAGGGAATCGTAGGAGATGGCCCACAGGAAATAGGTTGACGCATTCTCAGACAAGTATCTTGAGCGCATGGCCAGGGCGTGCAAGGCAGCATCGGGACGCTGGGTACGGGATGCGGCAAACGCAAGCCCGCTCCATCCCTCGGCGTTGGCCGGGTCGAGTTGCGTTGCCTTGTCGAACGCGATGAAGGCTTCGGCATAGAGGAGTTGGTGGACCAGATTCTGTCCGTGGGCGACCAGCAACTCAGGGTCCTGGGGATTGGCCGCGAGCAGCGGGGCATAGAGCTTGTCGGAGCCGGCGTAGTCTCCGGCGTCGGCTTGAACGGCGGCCAGCATACGAGTAATTGCCGGGTCGGAGGGGTGGGCATCATGAAGTTTCTGGAGCAGGGGCAAGGCTTCAGCCTTGTCCTGCGCGGCGAGCACGGTGGCCAGTTGCGCGGTCAACGCAGGGTCGTCAGGAAACTGCGTGAGTGCAGCGCGGAGCATGGTTTCCGCTTCGGGATATTGCTTGCGCGCGATCAGCAGGTGAGCCAGGGCGGTGGTGGCGGGTTCTGACTTGGGATCCTTGGCCAACACCCGGCGGTAGGCGCTCTCAGCCGCGTCGTACTGGCCGGCATCTTCAGCCAGGGCTGCGGCCAGAAGTGTGTCGTCCTCGGTTTCCGGGGAGATTTTGAGGGCTTCGATCAGGTCATTTGAGGCTGCGGAGTAATCACCCTCGCCGCTGGGATGGGGACGGTCGATTTGGGCGAGGGCGCGCCAGGCACGGGCTTTCAGAGCAGGTCCGGCCTCGCCGGGATCAAGAGTGGTGGCGGCGGCAAGTTCGGGCCGCGCCACATCCGGCTTGCCCCGGCGGGCCAGCAGCAGTCCCAGCGAGAGATGCGCTTCAAAGGAGTTTGGATTGGCCACGATGGCCTGGCGGTAAAGGCTGGCCGCATCGTCGAGACGGTTCTGGGCGTCGGCGACGTAGCCGGCGTCGAACAGAGCGCGCGCGTCACTGGGATGGGCAGCCAGCCAGGCATCGAGCTTTGTCTCGGCAGTTTTCCAGTCGGAACCGGCAATGGCTGCCTCCGCTGCGGTTACCTGCCCGGAATCGGGCTGGAGTGCGGCGGGGGCCTGCCGATCTGAGCTTGCAGGCGGAGCCTGGGCGGACCCGGCGACCGAGGCGAACAGCAGGACGAAGAGGACGAGACGACGCACGGAATACCTCACTACCATCTTAGCGGGGCAGAGCTAAGGCGAGACGGATTGGGGTGATTGGGGTTAGACGCGCTCGGACGGGGGAGGGAATCGGGAAATGAGAAGGTGGGGAGCATAAGTGACCACAACTTCTTTGGAAAAAAGGTCATAGTGGAAACAGGAGAAGGGAGTGCCCGAGTAATTTGGGTAACCAGAAGCGACGAAGCTGAGAGACGAGACGGTCTCGAATCCTTCGGCGCTGAAGATGATCGACCGCTTGCGGCAGGGCTAGCGCAGAAGCCGCAAGGCGGAATGGAACTGCGGTCAGGACCACACGATCTTCTCAAGACAACAGGCATTCCGGGGCTTTCCATCCAGGACCAGGGACAAAGAAAGAACCGGTGCGTGCCAGAAATATCCGGTGATTTTATGACCTCCGAAATGTTGAACCATATTCCGCTCAACTCGGCTTACCTTTGCCAGGACTGTGACGCAGTAGGGAACAGCTCAATGCAATGCCCAGCGTGCGCATCGGAAGTTCTGATGGGACTGGCAGGTGTGTTTGCCCGTAAAGAAGAGGTTGCCGAATCGAATATGTTCATGATTCCGGCGATGGCGGCTTGAGGGCGGCCAACCGTCGCTTCGAGGCCAAAGCGCAACAGTGAGTGGTTTGGAGTTGCTGTGAGCGTGGCCGGCGGGGTTCATTGCGGGCGGTTCGGCGTTTTTCGGCATCTATTGCGCCGCGGCCTATAATGAAAAATGGCCGGTTGTGCCCTGAGCCTCACTGAGGCCACAGAGATGCTTCCGGACGAATCAATTGCCCGGTGCTTTCCCATTGAACGATGCCATCATCATCCGCGGCGCGCGGACTCATAACCTGAAGAACATCTCCTGCGAGATTCCCCACGGGAAGCTGACGGTGGTCAGCGGCGTGTCGGGATCGGGCAAGAGTTCGCTGGCCTTCGACACGATTTACGCCGAGGGGCAGCGGCGCTATGTGGAATCGCTATCGTCCTACGCGCGGCAGTTTCTGGAGCGGATCGAGAAGCCGGATGTGGACGAGATCGACGGTCTGGCGCCGGCCATTGCCATCAAGCAGAAGAATTCGACGCGCAACCCGCGTTCCACGGTAGCCACGGCCACCGAGATTTACGACTACCTGCGCCTGCTTTACGCGCGCTGCGGGACGGTGCATTGCGTGTTCTGCGATGGCCTGGTCAAACGCAATTCAGTGGACGAAGCCGCGGAAGCGATTCTTGCGCTGGGCGAGGGAACGCGCCTGAATGCGCTGTTTCCGGTGGTGACCGCGACGCCGACGCCGGAGAACGCGGCAGCGGGCTCGAAGCCGGCCAAAGCGGGCGGGCGCTCGACGAAATCAGGCGCTAAGACCAAGCCGGTGGTAAACGGCGGCGATTCTCCGCACACGGAAACGCTGAAGGCGCGGCTGGCCGAGTTGCGTTCCGGCGGGTTCAATCGCCTGTGGCAGCAGGGCAGGATCTTCGAGTTCTCCACGCCCGAGTCGCTGCTCGATCTGGACTTCACGCTGCCAGTGTTTGTGCTTTTGGACCGCATTGCCGTCAGCGCTGAAAATCGGGCGCGCATCGTGGACGCGGTCGAGACCGCATACCGGGAGGGTGGCGAGGCGATCTTTGAAGAAGCGCCGCGGGAGGAAACGGGAGAGCGCCGCCGGTTGCGATTCAGCGGCGCATTCGAGTGCACGAACTGCCATCGCCCAGGGCGCGAACCGGAACCGCGCCTGTTCAGCTTCAACAATCCCTTCGGCGCCTGTCCGCGCTGCCAGGGCTTCGGCAACACGGTGGACTACGACCTGAACCTGGTGATTCCCGACAAGGGGCTGAGCCTGAGCGACGGAGCCATCGACCCGTGGAACCGGCCCAAGTACCGCTCGTGGTTTATCGACCTTCGCAAGCGCGCTCCGGAGCTGGGCATTCCGCTTGACGTGCCGTGGCGTGAGCTTTCAGCGCCGGCGCAGGAGATTGTGCTGCGCGGTAAAGGCGGATTTGAGGGGGTATTCGGCTTTTTTGCGCAGATGGATCGAAAGAAGTACAAGCTCCATGTGCGAGTGATGCTGAGCAAGTATCGCGGTTACGCGGAATGTCCGGATTGCCGCGGGCAGCGGCTGAGGGCAGAGGCGCGTTCGGTGCGAATTCATGGGAAAAACATCTGCCAGGCATCGGCGCTGACCATCGCGCAGGCGAAGGAGTTCTTCGACACGCTCACGCTGTCGCCGATGCAGGAAGAGATTGCCGGTCCGATTCTGAATGAGGTGCGCCAGCGGCTGAGTTTTCTTGACGCGGTGGGCCTGGAGTACCTTACGCTCGACCGGCTTGCGTCCACGCTCTCGGGGGGCGAGGCGCAGCGCATTCAGCTTGCCACATCGCTCGGCTCGCAGTTGGTGGGCGCGCTCTACGTTCTCGACGAGCCCTCCATTGGCCTGCACACGAGAGACACGGAGCGGCTGATTCGAATCCTGGAGAAGCTGCGCGACCTGGGAAACACGATCCTGGTGGTGGAGCACGACGCCGATGTACTTCGCGCGGCCGATCATCTGCTCGATCTCGGACCGGGCGCGGGTGAGTTCGGCGGCAAGTTGCTGGCGGAAGGAGTTCTGGCGGAGATTGAGGCGAATCCCAACTCGCTGACCGGACGCTATCTTTCCGGCAAGATTTCGATTCCGGTTCCGACGCGGCGCCGCACCCCGGGACGCGAACGGCTGGTTTTGCGCGGCGCTCGCGCCAACAACCTGCACGGTCTGGACGTGGAAATACCGCTGGGACTTTTAGTGGCGATTACCGGGGTCTCGGGCTCGGGCAAGTCCACGCTGGTGCATCAGGTTCTTTACCGGGCGGTAGCGCGCGCGCTGGGCCAAGGCGACGGCGGCGACCCAACGGGCACGTTCGCATCGCTCACCGGCGTGGAGCGGCTGAACGACGTTGTGCTGGTGGATCAGACGCCGATCGGGCGCACACCGCGCTCGAATCCAATCACTTACATCAAGGGCTTCGATCTGATCCGCGAACTTTTCGCAGCGCAGCCGGAGGCCAAGCGGCTCTCCCTCACGCCTGGACATTTTTCATTCAACGTGCCGGGCGGCCGCTGCAACACGTGCGAAGGCGATGGCACCGTAACTGTGGAGATGCAGTTTTTGGCCGACGTGGAGCTGCCTTGCGAGGATTGCAATGGCACGCGCTACCAGACCAAAATCCTCGATGTGCAGTACAAGGGCAAGAACATCCACGATGTGCTGCAGATGACGGTGAAGGAGGGCCTGCGCTTTTTTGCCGGGCAAACCAGGCTGCTGGAGAAGCTGGCGGTGCTGGACGAGATCGGTCTCGGCTATCTGCGTCTTGGCCAATCCGCGACTACGCTGTCCGGCGGCGAGGCGCAGCGCGTTAAACTGGCCGCGCACCTGGTGCAGGTGCGGGCGGCCAACGCCACGGCCAAGCCCTCGCAGGCCAGCCGCGTGCTCTACATTCTCGACGAGCCGACCACCGGGCTCCACTTCGACGATGTTTCAAAGCTGCTCGCGGCTTTTCGCAAGCTCATCGACGGCGGAGGCTCGCTAATCGTGATCGAGCACAACCTGGACGTGGTGAAGAGCGCCGACTGGGTGATCGATCTTGGTCCCGAAGGCGGCGAAGGCGGCGGCAAAATCGTGGCCGAAGGCCCGCCGGAAGAGATTGCCGGCAATCTTCATTCGCATACCGGCAAGTGGCTGGCGCGGGTGCTGTGAAGGACTGTTGAGCTTTCGATTTGACCCCTCATATGCTGATTGGATAGAAAGGCTGAAGCAATTGAACATTGCGTTGGGACGGATTCAGGTTGAAATGGTCTTGGTTGGCGCCGCCTGCCCGTCTTATTCGCTTTCATCAGCGGCGCGGGTGAGCCGGGTTCGCGCCGTATCGATCGAGTTCCAGGGAGCTCCTCATTGAACACCGCTTCGATTGCGTCGACCGAGGGTTCCAACCAATCCAGGCGCGCGCCTTTGGTGCCGGCGGGGCGCATGCTGCCCTTCATTCTGGTTACTGCCCTGTTCTTTCTCTGGGGCATTCCCAACAACCTGAACGACATCCTCATCCGGCAATTCATGAAGTCGTTCGAGATCAACCGGCTGGAAGCAGGATTGGTGCAGTCCGCGTTTTATCTGGGTTACTTTCTGGTGGCGCTGCCGGCCGGCCAACTGATGCGGAAAGCCGGGTACAAGGCCGGCATTCTGATCGGACTGGGGCTCTATGGCGCAGGGTGCATTCTGTTCTGGCCGGCTGCGATCATAGCGCAGTACTGGTTCTTCCTGATGGCGTTGTTCATCATTGCCTGCGGTCTGGCGTTTCTTGAGACGGCTTCAAGTCCTTTCATTGTGCAGGTGGGAGCGATCGAAAGCGCGGAGCAGCGCCTGAATCTTTCGCAGGCGTTCAACCCTCTGGGCAGCATTTCAGCGGTGCTGGTTGGGTCGCGGTTCATCTTCTCGGGAGTGGAGCTGAACAAGGCGCAGATGGCGGCGATGCAGGCCGCCGGGACCTACCAGAGCTATCTGCGTTCAGAGACGCTGCGGGTGGTGGCCCCGTATATCGGGCTGGGCGCGCTGGTTTGGTTGTGGGCGGTGCTGATAGCGCGCACGCCGTTCCCGCATGTGGGGCTTGATTACACGACCAAGGAAGCGGCTGGGGATCACGGACCATCGCTTTGGAAGAGGAAGCACTTCGTATTTGCCGTGCTGGCGCAGTTTCTGTACGTGGGCGCGCAGGTGAGCGTGTGGAGTTACATGATTCCCTACGTGCAAAGCTACGCAAAGCTGGACGAGCGCAGCGCCGGCTACTGGTTGACAGGCACGCTGGTGGCTTTCATGGTGGGCCGGTTCATTTCGACGTGGATCCTGCGCTATGTAGACGGGGCGCGGCTGCTGGCCATCTACGCGGCGATCAATGCCGTTCTCTGCACCACCTCAGTGCTGCGTCCTGGGTGGCTGGGCGTGGGCTGCCTGGTGGCCAACAGCTTTTTCATGTCCATGATGTTTCCAACCATTTTTGCTCTGGGAGTGAAGGGGTTGGGTGCGCGCACCAAGACGGGCGGAGCGCTGATTGTGATGGCGATTGTGGGAGGAGCGGTGCTGACGCCGATCATGGGGAAGATCGCCGATGTGGCGGGTGTTTGCAACGGATATATGGCGCCGGCCGCGTGTTTTGTAGTGGTTGCTCTCTACGCGCGGTTTTGGTCGCGCCCGGAGGCAGAAGAGCTGGCCGGCCAGATTGCCGGTGAGCCGGCAAGTTAGCGAACGGGCGAGCGGAGTTTGAAGGGCGGATAGAAATGTCCGGCGCCCGGCGCCGTTTTTCTTTACTCGGCAACCACTGGATTGGTCAGCGATCCCAGCCCTTCCACGGTGACGGTGACCGTCTCACCAGGTTTGAGCCAGCGCTTGGGCGTGCGGCCCATGCCCACTCCGGAAGGTGTTCCGGTGGAGACAATGTCTCCCGGCAGCAGCGGGGCAATCGAAGAGAGATACTCGATCAGGTCGGGGATCTTGAAGAGCAGTTCGCGGGTGTTCGAGTTCTGCAGCACCTCGCCGTCAATGCTGAGGCTGATGGCGAGTTCATGAGGGTCGGCGATCTCGTCGGCGGTGACGATGGCCGGGCCCAGGGGACAGAAAGTGGGAAAGCTCTTGGCCATGGACCACTGCGAGGTGGATCGTTGGATGTCGCGCGCGCTCACGTCGTTGACGATGGTGTAGCCGTAAACATGGTCGCGCCACGCCGAAGCGGGAATCCGGAATCCGCCTTTGCCAACGACAAAAGCCAGCTCGGCCTCATAATCGGGTTCGGCGGAATTCCTGGGCAGCACGATCGCCTCGCCGGGGCCCACAATGGATGTTTGCAGCTTGAAGAAGACCACGGGAAAATCGGGGAATGCCATCTTGGTTTCGATAGCGTGTTCGCGGTAGTTCAATCCGATGGCGAAGAGGCGCGGAGGGTTGGCGAGCGGGGCGTGCAGGCGTACCTGGTCGAGTTTGTGGCCAGCATAGGTACCGGGCTCGCCGACAGCGGTGACGCCCGCGCCGATTACGGCGAGAGCATCAGCACAGCCTGCAGCCGTGAGGTCGACTACCAGGTTGTCTTCTTCAAGCAATGCGCCGGGACGGACTTTGCCATCGGCGGCGGAAAACGATACAAGTTTCACGCGACCCTCCTGTGCGGGAAAGAATAAATTTGCGCGATTTATGCGGCCGTCCAGCCGCCATCGATGATGAGCAGTGAGCCACTTACGAATGCGGCTTCGTCGGAGGCTAGATAGCGCACCGCGGACGCGACTTCCTCAGGCCGGCCCAAACGGCCAACAGGTTGGCGCGCGCGCAGTTCGGCACGCATTTCTTCCTTGTTGTGCTTGTGAAATTTCTCGAGATAGCCTTCGACAAACGGGGTCTGGACAGTACCGGGGCAGACGGCGTTGACGCGCAGCGTCTTCGGGTACTCGACTGCCAACTGGCGGGTCATGGAGATTACCGCGCCCTTGCTGGTGCAATACGCAAAGCGCTGCTTGATGCCGACCAGGCCGGACACCGAGGCAACGTTGACGATTGCGCCAACGGCGTCGTGATTTCCGGTCGCGGCCAGCAAGAGCGGCAGAAAGGCGCGCGTTACCAGGTAGACGGAGCGCACATTTACGTTCATCAGGCGGTCGAAATCTTCGGATTCGGTGGTTTCGATGGAGCCCACGTGACCGATTCCTGCGTTGTTTACAAGAATGTCGAGGCGGTCGAGTTGCGCGACGGCGGCGGCGATGGAATCGGGTCTGGTGACGTCGAAGTGCAGCGCTTTGGCGGAGCCGACCGAGCCGGCCAGAGTTTCAGCGGCAGCGTAATTGATGTCGGCAACCCAGACGAATGCACCGGCGCGAACGAGTTCCTTCACGGTGGCTTCGCCGATGCCGCTGGCGCCGCCGGTGACGAGGGCGTGCCGGCCATCGAGGCGAAAAGATTCGGTTGCGGGAGTTGCAAAAGCGGATGAACTTGAATCGGTCATGAAATGACACTCGATGGAACTGAGGTTAGGATCAAGTTGCAGTTTGCCGGGAGCGGTCTAGCCCTTGCGCGCCTCGGCCAGCACTCTCAAATACGCGCGCGCGGTTTCGGTGATGGTTTCTGGGTGGCCCGCATCGACAGCGGCCAGGTTGACCAGATCGCTGCCCACGCCGAGGGCGCGCGCGCCGGCATGCAAGAAACTCGCCGCTGTTTCGAGCGTGACGCCGCCGGTGGGGATCAGCTTGAGATGCGGGAACGGCGCCAGTAGCGACTTTAGATAACTCGCGCCGCCCATGGCCGAGCAAGGAAAGATCTTCACGTAGTCCGCGCCTTCGTTCCACGCGGTGATGGCCTCGGTGGGCGTCAGCGCGCCGGGGCAGGAGACTTTGTTGTTCTTTTTCGTTGTGGCAATTACCGCAGGATGAAGGCTGGGGCTGACGACGAATTCTGCGCCCGCGTCGATGGTGGCCTGGGCCTGATCGGCGGTGGTCACGGTGCCGGAGCCGAGCAGCAGATCGCTGCCGTATTCGCGCTTCAATTCCTTCAGAAGATCAATGGCGCCGGGGACGGTCATGGTGACTTCGACGACGGTTACGCCGCCGGCGATCATGGCCCGGACCACGGCGTGTCCCTGGGCCACGCTACGGGCGCGCAGAACCGGGATCAGGCCGACTCGCTCAATGATCTCCTGGGTTGTTTCGTGCATTTTGTCCTCATTCAATGCGCTGCGGTTTAGCGCGCGATACGCGCCGAGCCGCCTTTGATGATGCGTTCGACTTCAGAAAGTGTCGCCATGCTGGTGTCACCGGGAGTGGTCATGGCCAGCGCGCCGTGGGCGACGCCGCAGCGGACGGCCCAGTCGATGCCCTTGCCGGCAAGCAATCCGTAAATGAGTCCGGAAGCGAAGCTGTCTCCGCCGCCCACACGGTCGAGGATGTCGATGTCGCGCTGCGGGACATGAACGATCTTGTCCTCATAGAGTGCGATGGCGCCCCACGCATTTCGGCTGGCCGTATGCGCCGTGCGGAGGGTGCTGGCGATGAGCTTCAGATTCGGATACGCCGTTGCAACTTCGCGCAGCATCTCCTCGTAGCCGGCGATCGGCAACTCGGCAAAGTCCTCACTTACGCCTTTAATGCTGACGCCAAGCATGGCGGAGAAGTCCTCTTCATTACCCAGCAGCAGGTCTACCTTGCGCACGATCTCGCGATTGACTTGCTGCGCTTTTGCCTTCCCGCCAATCGACTTCCAGAGCGAATCGCGAAAATTCAGATCGTAGGAGATTGGCGTGCCGTATTTGCGTGCAGCGTCCATGGCTTCTACGGCCACCTCGGCCGTGGAAGCGGAGAGCGCGGCGAAAATGCCGCCGGTGTGGAACCACTTCGCGCCGTTCTTGTTGCCGAAGATCCAGGCCCAATCGAAGTCGCCGGGCTTGACCTGGCTGATGGCAGTGTGGCCGCGGTCAGAGCAGCCGGCCGCGGCGCGCAAGCCGTAGCCTCGCTCGGTAAAATTGAGGCCGTTGCGGACGGTGCGGCCAACGCCGTCGTAAGGCACCCATTTGAGCAGGGATGTGTCAACGCCGCCTTGCAGGATGAGGTCTTCGACGAGGCGTCCGACGGGGTTCTCGGCCAGCACGGTGGCGATGGCGGCGTGCAGGCCAAAACAACGGCGCAGGCCGCGAGCCACGTTGTATTCGCCGCCGCCCTCCCACAGCTGAAACTGGCGCGTGGTGTGGATGCGGCCTTCGCCGGGATCGAATCGGAGCATGACTTCGCCCAGGCTGAGGCAATCCCAGCGGCGCGGTGAATCGGGAATCGAGATCGTATTCATGGTCACCCAATAATCTATCGCATGACGCCGTGTCGAGTCTGTGCCGGAACCGGGTTGTGGGACGGGGGTTCAGGCTGATTATGCGGTGGCGCGTTATGCGTTTCTTGGCGACACGGCAGGGCGGGGCGTGGTGTAGACTGGCTCGCGGAGACAAGTGAGCGTCACCGGAGCAGGCTCGCGCTATCTCAAGGGGAGGGAAGCAATGACAGAATCGCGCAAATTGCGCATGGGATTGGTGGGGGGCGGCCCCGGTGCGTTCATCGGCCCGGTACATCGGATCGCGGCGGAGCTGGACGGCAGGATCGAGCTGGTTGCCGGGGCGTTTTCGCAGTCGGCAGAGCGTTCGCGCGAGGCGGGTGTGGGCTTTGGTATTGATCCCAGGCGGGCGTACGCAAGCTACGGGGAGATGATCGAGGCGGAGCGGAAACGGGCCGATGGCATCGACTTTTTGGTTATCACCACGCCCAATCATCTGCACCTGCCGGTCGCTCTGGCGGCGCTTGAGGCGGGCATTCCGGTGATGAGCGACAAGCCGGCCACGGCCACGTATGACGAAGCGCTGGAGTTGGAGGCCGCAGTGCGGAAATCGGGCCTGCCTTACGGCCTTACCCACACCTATGCGGGCTATGCGATGGTGCGCGAGGCACGTGCAATGTGTGCGGCGGGAAAACTGGGCGTTATTCGCAAGGTCGCGGTTGAATATTTTCAGGGCTGGCTGAGCCGCCCGCTTGAAACCACCGGCCACAAGCAGGCCGCGTGGCGTTCCGACCCCGCGCGCAGCGGTCCGGGCGGCGCTATCGGCGACATCGGCACCCACGCTTTCCATCTGCTCGAGTACATTAGCGGACTTCAGGTTACGGCCATCAACGCGACGCTGCGCACGGTCGTGCCGGGCCGCAGACTGGATGACGATTGCAATGCATTTCTGCGCCTGAATAACGGCGCCGCGGGCACGCTGGCCTGCTCCCAGATTGCCGCTGGCGAGCTGAACGAGATGCGGATGCGAATCTACGGCGAGATCGGCTCCATCGACTGGCGCCAGCAGGACCCCAATCGCCTGATGGTGAAGTGGCTCGAAGGCCCGGAGGAGATTTACCATGCCGCGGCGGCTTACCTGAGCAGCGACGCGCTGGCTGTGGCACGGGTTCCGGCCGGCCATCCAGAGGGCTATCTTGAAGCCTTCGCAATTCTCTACCGCGAGTTCGCCGATGCGCTGGTGGCGTGGAAGCGGGGCTATGCCAACCCTCTGCCGGCGACGCTGCCCGGGATAGTGGCGGGAGTTCGCGGCATGAGGTTCATTGAGCGCGTTATTGAGAGCAATCGCTGCGAAAGCTGGGTAGATTTCTAAGGCCATGCAAGCCGTTCGAGGAGAAAAATCATGAAAACCATTCAAGGACCGGGAATTTTTCTGGCGCAATTTGCAGGCGACCAGGCACCCTTCAACACGCTGGAAGGCATGGCGGGCTGGGCTGCCGGGCTGGGCTTCACCGGCATTCAGATTCCGAGCTGGGATGGGTGCCTGTTGAATCTTCAGCGGGCCGCGGAGAGCAAAACGTATTGCGATGAGATTCTCGGCGTGGCTGCTCAAAAAGGACTGGCCATCACTGAGCTTTCCACGCACCTGCAAGGCCAGTTGGTGGCCAGTCACCCGGCCTTCGACACACTGCTGGACGGATTTGCCCCACCCGAGTTGGCGGGGAACGGGAAAGCGCGCCAGGTGTGGGCGGTGCAGCAGTTAGAGTGGGCGGCGAAGGCGAGCCGCAACCTGGGTCTGAACGCGCATGCGACATTTTCGGGGGCGTTGGCATGGCCGTTTTTTTATCCCTGGCCGCAGCGTCCGGCGGGATTGATTGATGAAGCTTTCAAGGAACTGGGACGGCTTTGGGCGCCCATTCTCAACGTGTTCGACGAGGCCGGCGTGGACGTTTGCTACGAACTTCATCCCGGGGAAGACCTGCATGATGGCGCGACCTTCGAGCGATTTCTCGCGGTTGTGGGCGACCATCGTCGCGCCAACATTCTCTACGATCCGAGCCACATGATTCTGCAGCAACTGGATTATCTTGCCTTTCTCGATATTTATCACGATCGCATTCGCGCCTTTCACGTGAAAGACGCCGAGTTTCATTCGAGCGGGCGCTCAGGGGTGTATGGCGGCTACCAGGATTGGATCGATCGACCGGGTCGCTTCCGCTCGCTTGGCGACGGACAAATCGATTTCCGGCAGGTCTTCAGCAAAATGGCGCAGTACGACTATCCGGGCTGGGCGGTGGTGGAGTGGGAATGCTGCATCAAGCATCCCGAAACAGGCGCGGCCGAGGGCGCAACCTTTGTCCGCGATCACATTATCCGGGTCACCGATCGTGCCTTCGACGACTTTGCCGGCGGATCGGCCGACACGGACCGCAATCGCAGGATCCTGGGATTGTAACGAGCCGGAGGGTCGGCTCTTGCGACATGGAAGAGCCGCGCCTCTCCTTTCGGGACTTAGAAATCGTTTCCACCGAAATCAGGGAGTTCTTCGACTGGCGACGGGATGTATCCCGGAGCTACGATTCCGTATTTCAAGTCAAGAAACTGCTGTAAGTTGCCGGGCAAGAACGCGGCTAACTCCTGCCAGGTAAGGACCTTCAATCTAACGCGCATCTCCGCCGCTTTAACTGCGCTCATAACACGAAACCACTTCTCGCGCAGATCTGGCCTGCGCCCGTCGTGGAGGACGCAGAAACTGCACTCGGTGGCGTAGGCTGCCAGCACGTTTCGAATCAGTTGATAGCTTGCGTAGCCTGCCTCACCGGGAGCGTGGACAACCGGATCAACGACCGAGAAGAGGTCCGGATCGACAACCAGGCTTTCAAACTCCTGTGAGTAATGTTCAGGGAATTCGCTAGCTCGGCGGGGCCTTGCGGTCGCCAGTTCGACGCGCGACAGTAAATTGCGATCGAACACAGAATCGAAGTCGCGGTATGCCTCGACCACGGGGGCGGAGCGCGTCTGAAAATCTACTTCGGTCAGTTTGGACTCGACCAGCAGCGACCCCAGCCGCATATCGACTTCAGTTCGATCGAAACGCCCGTTGGCGAGTGGCACGCGCGCCTTCCACCCGAAGACCGGCGTCGCTTCGCCTTCGATGCCGAGCGCGTTTCGCAGCGTAGGCGACTCCGCCACGCCCGGTGTGCAGAACACGTTCATCAGCAGCGCATCGGAGCTCATAGAAGAGTCGATTTCACGCCAGCGCCGGGCCGGATCGAGCGTGGGCCTGGGCAACGCCCGCCCGGCTTGCGCATGGACCTTGTCGAAGCGTCGCGACCAATCAGGACGCGTCATGATGGCCGCATAGGCCTGATCGAAGAAGTTTCCGTGCCGTCCGGTCTCCGGCGCGTACACAATGACCGGTACGCTGCCATAACTTTCAACATGCGCACGCCCGCGCGCGTAGAGCCGGCTGCGCAAAGCCAGCTCATGCCGGAGTTGGTTTGCGCACGAGATTGCGATTCCCATCATTGCTTTGTCAAAGGACTTTTTCCAAATAAATTGCGGCGCTGGCCGCTTGGTATCCGACTTATCTGGCTTTACGTAAGAACCGGCGCATCCGCGACGCCTGCCACTCCGAATACCCCGCGATATCGCTCGGCTTCGACCGGATTGCCCAGCGCTTTGGAGTAATTGTCGGATAGCTTGACGGCGGGTCTGCCGTCCACGTCAGTAAGCTTGCACACGAGGCCGACGGGGTTAAAGTTTTCGCCGCCCTGTGGATTGCAATTGCGAAAATCGTTGGTGAGCAGCGTGCCCCACCCGGCGCTGAAACGGATGCGGCGCTGAGGAACCCAGCGGTTTGTGTCGATGAAATCGTCTGCCGAGCGAAAATCGTCGGGCAACGCGCCATGGCTCAATTTACCGCCAAAGTACGCGTGCAAGCCGAGAATCTGCTCCACATCCAAAGCATCGGAGGCAATGAGCCGTTTTTGGCGCGGATCGCGCCCGTGCCGCTCAAGCCAGGCAATATACTCGTCGCCGGCCACATACGCGTCTTTGCTGTCGATGCGCTGGCCGGTCCAGTTTGCCACCCAACTGGGCGCATCGCGCAGAAACTGCGTGGTCCCGAATGTATCGGGAAGCAAAATCAGCAGCTCGCCCTGATAGCTCTGCTGCCATAACTCAAGCAGGCGATATTGCGCGGTTCGGAGTTCCTCATTGTTGTTTGCCATGGCAGCCATTGCCATCGGCAACTCGTGGCCGTTGGTGCCGATCGCTTCCAAATCATGCTTGTAAGCCAGGTATGCATTGGAGGTTCCGGCAAAAGCTGTGCCGAGGGTATCGCGCATGGCGTTTACTACGTATTCGTGCCACAAAAAGCTGTGGCGCCGCCGGGTGCCAAAGTCGCTCACGCTCAATTCGGGAACTCCGCGCAGCCGCTCCATCTTCTCCCAAAGCCTGGCCTTGGCGCGAGCGTAGAGAATATCGAGCTCCAATTCGCCCAGCATTTTCAGGCTGGCGCGGGTCTTCAGTTCCCCGATTTGTGACAGCGCGTAGATCTCCCACATTGAGGTCGCCGACCAGAGGCCGTGGAAGCGGAGATTCAACTGACCGTCCTCGACGGATAGTTCGTAGTCTGAAAGCGTGAAATCGCGCTCCAGCCACTCGAGAAAAGCCGGCTCGAAGATACCGCGGCGTCCATAAAATGAGTTACCGGCGAGCCAGATCAGCTCGGACCTGCGGAAGCGAAGCTTGCGTGTCTCGTCCAACTGTTCGCGCAATTGGGCCACGTCGACGAATTCACCAAGCCGTGCCGTCGAGGTGCGATTGATCAGCGTAAAAGTTGCATGCGTATGCCGAAAGTGCTTCCAGATGAATTGGAGCATCAGCAGCTTGTAGAAATCGGTATCGAGCAGGGAGCGGGTAATGGGATCAAGCTCCCAATTGTGGTCGTGCGCGCGCCTGGCGAAATCGATAATCACGATAGCTTCACTGTAATTGAATGCCCGGCCCGACTGGAAGCATGGCTGTTGCGCTATTAGAAATGCCGCAGCGCAAAGCCGCGACGGCGCCGGGAGCGGAGAGCCAAATGGGATTCAGGTCAGGCAATATTCAAAATGGGCGCAAATCTCAGGGATAAGGGACGCCTAATGCGCTTCGAAACCACGATTACTCCGGCGATTCGCGAAGCAGTCGAACGGGACCAATGAGTCCGGAAGGAACCGGCTTTAGATTGTTCATGTCCTGGGGTTCGAAGCGTTTCCCATATTTCGCGTAGAGAGCAGTGTAATCACGCGGCGGTTCTCCGGCAAGAAGGTTAATGGCGGTGTTGTAGACCCGTACTTCGAGGCTGTTTTCTCCGGCATGGACGAAAGGCGATATGTCGATGCGGTAAGGGGGGTGCCACAGTGAGCCGGCCCGCCGCCCGTTGACATACACAATGGCCGCTTCGCGAATGGGGGGATCGAGAAGCGCGTGAATACCGCTAGCACTCGCTGGCCGGTTGTCGGTGGTCGGCGTTCCTGGACCGAAGTCGAGCGAGATGCGCACGCCAGGCGCCGGCGCGCGACCAATGGTGATGCTGCGGGTGTAATCGGCCTCGCCGGAGTAATACTGCCTACCGGGAATCTCGGTCCACGAACTCAGGCTGGCGAGCCCGTGGCCCTGAGATGCGCCCGCAAAACGGAGTTGCCAGCCCGTGCTTAGAACAGCAAGCTGTTCTTCATGACGCCGCGCAGGTTCGATTTCTGAATTGGCGCTCGTATGGCCGGAGAAAACGAAGATGCGCGACTCATAGGGCGCAAGGTCCAGAGGGATGCGTGCGGCGGCGCTGCTCGATGAAGCCGACAACACGCGGCCTGAATCCGGATCCCACGTTTCGAGAAAGGGACGAGCGGCTCGAAATCGGACCATCGCCGCAATCGGCTTGTTACCTGTGTTTACGACAAAATATATGTCGCTTGCAGCAAGCTTGCGGTGAATAAATCCGAGCCCTTCGGTTTGCCCTGTTGCATCCACGTCTGGAGGAAGCGCGTGGTGAAGGGCATCAGCGAGACCGGCGGCGGACTGAATGAACACTCCTTTGTGCCCGCTCTCAAGAAAAAGCTGGTCAGAAAGGGCGCGGATTGGTTGTGAATCGCCTTGTTCCATCAGGCCCGGCGCGAGCGACGGCGGTCTTGCGATCGCAATTACCTTTCCGGTGGCCGCATAACTCGCTATCTTTTTGTAATTCGAGAGCGGAATGCGGTCTGTGGGCGGAATAACCAGGACAGGATAAGGAATCGAATTCAACTTATCGATGGTTGCAGCATCGATGAAGTCGATGTTATAACCGGCGTCGAGGATCGCCCCCATCAGTTCCGGGGTGATGTGCTTTCTCATCTCGTCGGTTACCGAGACATGACCGGGAGAGAATGCTGCCTGCGCGTCATCTTCGGGGAGAAGAATAGCGATGTCATTGGCGGGCGTGCCCTGGCGCAACAGCCAACTCACGCGCTGCAGGTAGCGCATTACATCGGGCATCACGGGAAACCAGGGATTGTGCGAATTGAACACGGCAGCCGCGTAGAAAGCCCATCCGGGCTCGCCGGCTGCGGGGGGCGAATACGGATAACCGTGCCCGACAAACTGGTTCACGCCGAGAATGAACATGCGGTCAGCTTCAGCTTTCATGTCCAGCGGCGTGGCGCGGAATGCAGGCGAGTGAAGCCAGGTCCAGGTTTCGGCGGAAGTGACGTTGCGGCCGTAAAGATGGCTGGCCGAACTTACCCATCGGGTGAAGGAAAACGAGCGCCATTGCGGACCTTCGCCTTCAGGCAGATTCGGAACCGCCTCATCGGCGAGCGTGACGGCAGGCTCTCCATAGGTCTGCGACCGGAATTTGGTTCCATGCGCCTCGGCAAAGCTGGTGAGCGGAGCAAGATAATTCTCGCGGATAAGGTCGGAGAGGGTCTCACCCCAATCGTGACGCACGTCTTCAGCTTCCGGCGTGCCTCCGGCCAGAAGCTCCGGAAGATGAGGAATCAGGTCGTAGCCGCGACGTTTTTGAAACTCCGCGGGAAGATTCGGAGTCCAATCGGAGTCATACACTTCGAGAGAATCGGAAAACGTGGAATAAGGCGGCTGATCGTCGAAGGCTCTTAACAGTGGAGTGGCCACATCGGCCAGGTGCTCATCAATCGCGACGCGCGAGAAGTGATCGAGCACGTACCCTTCGGCTCCGACCGCGGCGCGCTTCACCATTTGGCGGGTGTGACCGGCAATAAAGTAGAGAGCGGTTTCTTCACCGGCAATGGCTGGCAGAGGGCCCGATGGGTCGAATTGCCTTGCGGTAGAGGAATTAAATGACTTTTCCTTACCTGCAACCACGAATGCGGCAACCAGGGAATCACCCTCCTGTAACTCGGGAGGAGTTACAGTGGAGTTATGGACGGGAAGGGAGACGACCTTGAGCCGGCCGGCAGCCAGCGCCAGTGTGGTTCCAGGGCCACCATATGGCCAGCCGCTGCCGAGCGTAATGCTGACGCGCAGTCCCAGCACGTGCGCTTTCTCATTGACGAATGTTATGTCGCCGAGAAACTCCGGCGATAAGTAGCTAAGATTCGATATCCCTTTTGCCGAGTTGTCGAGGATCAGCGGATAGACGGGCTGGATTTCCACGCCGCCGATGCCCGCGTCATGCATGATTTCAAGTTCCTTTTGGAGTTCGGGCTTGACGACCGCCGGGCCGAACCACCACCAGCGCATCATCGCCTTTGCATCGTCCGGCGGATTCAGATATCCGTGATGCAGATCGACGCTGGAACTCTGTGCCAGTAGCGCAGTGGAACAGAACAAGAACGGCGCAAGCGCATTTGCGAGGTGCGGACGGAGACGCAACATCAAAGGGGAAGCTCCTTTAATAACTCAACTCGAGCACGTTGATCGAATAAGGCGGAAAAGTCTCGGAAAACTTCGGTCCGGGGATTGGTACTGCTCGCTCGACCGGCACCACTGCTCGAGGGCTGGTAATGCTGTTGGTTGCATTGGGAGTTTTGCCGGTCAACGTGGTCATGAAAGCCTGCGATGCGATCTTGCCCGCGCCTGCAAGGTCGATGACTAGAGGCTGCGCATTCGACGTTGCATTCACGACCTTCACGAAGAGCTTGCGGCGCGCCTGATCGCGCGTCGCCGACGCGTAGACGCGCGATTCCGCATTGGCAAGCGTGGCCGGCACCACCTCAGAACCGAGATGGCTGCCAAACATGACCTGCGCCCAATAACCTGGGGATCCATAGCTCGAGAGCGCGTCGTACCCGATCAAATTCGTCGCCCACTGCATCCCGCCCGGATTCACATTCACAAACAGCGGCGCATAGCTGGCCATGACAATGAGGTCGCTGTTGCGCTCAAGGCCGGTCATCCAGGCCGCGTCACCCAGCGCAGCCTCGAGGTTGGGCGTCGGATCGCCCTCGCGCGTGGCCCACTCGCCCACAAAGATTTTCGGGCCGTTGCGGTCCGCGCTGTCGTAATGATGCGCTTCGGCAAAAGACTTTTCTGCCGCCATGTAGAAGTGCTCGTCGAGCACGTCGGGCCTGACAGCGTTTACCGGCGCCGTGGCAATGATCTGGAGACTGGGATAGCGGTTCTTAATGGCGTGGAAGAACTGCGCGAACCTGCCGTCATAGGATTTCGAGCGGTCGAACTGGTCTTCGTTACCGACCTCAACGTAGTGCAGCGGGAAGGGCGCGGCGTGCCCGTCCTTCACGCGCTCGGCGCCCCACCTGGTATCCGCGTTGCCGGTCACATATTCGATTTCGTCGAGGGCATCCTGAACGTACGGCTCAAGCGCCGGACCTGGATCAACGTGTTCCTGCTCGAGCGAGTAGCCGGCATAGACCGCCAGCACGGGCTCAATCTTCAGGTCCTCGCACCACTCCAGGAATTCGAGCAGTCCCATGCCGTCTGAAGAACGATAACTCCACGGGCTGGGATGGGTGGGCCTGTCGACCCAAGGACCAATCGTTCTCTTCCAGTCAAACCGCTCCGCGATGTGATTGCCCTCGAGATAATTTCCGCCCGGCAGGCGTAGAAACTTTGGATGCATGGCCGCAAGTTTTTCCATAATGTCGATGCGATTGCCGTGAATGCGGTCATGATACGCAGGCGGAAAGAGTGAAATCAGATTGAACCACACCGTGGCGGGGCGTGGAATGGTCAGGATTAAATGATTGTTCCTGGTGACGGGGATGTCGCCGGTCCTCAGGGTGTACGTGTACTGCTTCCAATCGCCGGTCAGACCGGTCACTGTTGCCGTTGCCGCCACGACACCTGTCTCGTCGTTCTGGAGGGAGACGGTCACCGGCACGCCGGCCGAATCGGTTTTCGCGTAGAACGATCCGCTATAAACGGCGTGCGGCCGCACCGCGATACCCCAGTAACCATCGTTCTCAACGCCCGCGGGCGCGGCATCAGTTGCGGCAGCAACGCTCACCTTCAGGCTGCGCGGCAGAGCGGGGCCTGGGCCGGTTGTCTCGTCGGCGAAGAGGTCGACCCTGGAATTGCCGCGCGCCACCATCGACCAGTGAAACAGCGAACCCCACCCGCCGCCGATGGCGCGGTCGCGCACCAACTCGGCGTAGAGTCCGCCGTCATATGAGTAGTTAATCTCCTCAGTCATCAGGCCGTAAAGCGTGGGGCTCACCTTTGCGGTGGGATGGTTCACCTCAATGGTGAGCGAAGGCGTCTGCGCGGCAAGAGCCAGGGGCAGGATGAGCGCGCCAAGAAAAGCGGCAACCGCAATGCGTTTGTTCATAACCCCGCCATACTAATCTGCGGCTGCGGCTGCTGACAATTCGGAAAACGTTTGCCCAGTTCCCATCTACCGTCTTCCGGCGGCCGCCCCGGATGCTAAACAGTGCATGCAGGAGCCTCAACCGGCGCGCTCAATCTCGGCGGTAATCGCGGCGAGAACCGCATCCGGCAGCGATGGCATGGCGCCGGACTGCGATGCCACCCAACCGCCCCAGCGGTTTCCTGCTTCGTTCAGGGTTGGAAGGTCCGCTCCGCGCAGAAGGTAGTGAGTCATGGCGGCGGTAAACGCATCGCCAGCGCCAATGGGGTCGGCCACCTTGATTGGAAATCCGGGATGCTCGTTCCACTGCACGCGGTTGACGAGCAGGCTGCCGTGGCCACCACGCGTGACGGCTATCATCTCCAATGACGGAAACTCCTCGAGCAGGCGTTCCGCGCAAAGGCGCAGGTAGGCCGCGCCATGCGGCTCCGGCGTTTCATTCAGGGCGATGCCGAGCAGGTTCAGCACCAGCGGCGCCTCGTCCTCATTCATCTTCATCACCGTGGCCAGTTCCAGCGATTCCTCGATCACCTCGGCGGAATAAAACGGTGAGCGCAGGTTCACATCGAAGACTCGAATGCAGGACGCAGAACACTGCGCGGCCAGCGTCTGAATGGTCTGGCGGGATAGGACACTGCGCTGCGCCAGGGAACCGAAGCAGATGGCATCGGCGCGTTCGGCCAACTGCACCCACTGGTCAGAAAGCTCGAAAAAATCCCACGCCGCGGGCCGATGAATGGTGTATTGCGGTTCACCGTCCTCAAAACTTACAGTGACACGGCCGGTCGGGTGGGCAGGGTCCACTTCAAGGAAACCGGTGTCCACCGGCATTGGATCCAGTCGGTCCACGGCGAGCCGCCCCAGTTCATCGCGGCCAATGCGGCTCAGAATGACGGCGTGATTCCCCAGGCGTCCCACCATGACCGAGAAGTTGGCCGGCGCTCCGCCGAGCAACCCCATCGACGAGGACCTGTCGATGGGGACCCCACTGAGCCGCGGCCCCTCGGGCAAGATATCCCACAGCAACTCGCCGATTCCCAGAATCAGATGCGGCTCTCCCACAGTCGTGCTCCCACAGCCATGCGATGCAGGCTGCTCTCTGAGCTACTTTCCCGCTTCTTTCGGCTCAGGTCAAATTCGCGCGCCTGGCCGGCGCTTCTTAGCCACCGCCGGCGATTCAAGTTGACTGTCCAGTCCCATCCAACGGTAGATCGAACAATCCTCCCACGGAAAGGCGGCATACTCACCGTCAGGCTGGCTGGTCAGGATCCTTCGGTCGGTCTCGGTGTCAGCGCGCGACCGCCTGACCTGTCCCTGAAAAAGGCGCGTGAAGCCGGCCTGCCGCTCGAGCACGTGCTCTTGCTCGTTGTTGACGTAGAGAATGTCCAGTTGTCCTGGACGGGAGGCGAAGCTCTCGCACCAGCAGCGAAGCAAGCGGCGAAGCACCGGTCCTCGGAAGGGATTGAAAAGGAAGGCCGCGCAGGGGCCGTCCGGCATTTCGAATTCAGTGGCGTCGGCGCAGACCATCCGCATAGGCGCCCGCGCCGGGCCCGACGAACGCCACGCCGCCATATTCCTGCGCCCGATGCGTGCCAAGGTGGGATGCAATTCCACTCCGACAACTTCACGAAACGGATATTCTGTCGCCAGAAGCATTGCGCGCGCCATTCCTGCGCCCAGGTCGACAAAACTAAACTCATCGATCGGCGCCACCGGCTTCGACCTTCGCCAGCGAACGACCAGGGCTCGGAACACCGATGGCGCTACCGCATAGTAGGCCGTATTGTGCCGGTCGTTGCGATGCCCGGCGATGAGGTGCCGTCCGGCCACCAGGCCGCTGGTCCGGACCCCAAACTCCTGGTCGAATGGGTGCCGGACAAGCCCGTCTTTCACCGCCAGGCCTTTGAGAAAGCGTGGTGTCTTTTCTCCCGGTCGGGAAGGTTTCCGATTATGGATGGTGGCGCTGGTTTTCATGTTGGGACCTTGATGCTTAGAGCCGGTTTGCCATTTCGATGCACAGGCCGGTCACAAAATCCCGATAGCTGCCGAGCCTGGCATCCCCTCCCGCAGCAAAATACGCCTTCAGGATCCTGCGGTGACTGTCCTCGGGCAGGTCGATGCCGTTCTTCTGAAACAGCCAAACAGGAGCGGGCGTCTTCAAATCTCTCCGCTCCCAACGCGCATCCAGGAGCCGCGCCGGCACTGACTTTTCAAAGAAGAGCCGGCGCGCATTCGCGTAGAAAAAGCGGTTCCGCTCTTCGGCGGTTGGAGTCAGGCCCACGGTGTCGATCCATGCCTGCGTGGAATGGAAGGTCTCGTCGCGCCACAGCGCCACAGGGTACTCGCTGCCGAACATCACGCGGTCCCAGCCGGTGTGTTCAATCAGCGCCAAGGTCCACGGTTTCACGATCTGCGGATCCATGTACCCCTGGCGCGAGAAGATGACATAAAACCGCGGATGGCGGAACAACTGCCTTACGAGGTCTTCGCGGGCGAGGGTGGTGGGGTCGGTGGGTCCGGCGAAGTGGGTTCCGCAAGCCACCGCGTCCGGATAGCGATCCAGGAAGTCGAGGAGCACGCGAGCGGCCACGCGGTAACCGTTGTTGCCCTCCATGTAAGCCGCCCGGCCGGCGCTGCCCACCAGGTCGAGGGTCCTGGGCTCGGCTGCGACCAGGTCGGTCTGCAGGCGGATGCCGGTAAAGCCGGCATCCAGTTGCGCGGAGATAAAATCCAGCCGTTCGGCGGGCGTTGTGCCCATTGGCAGTCCAATCGGGCGGAGGCGGCCGGGGTACTTCAGCAGCGCATTTGATAACTCGAGCAGATCGGGGCAGGTCATGGCCGTTCCCACCACCGCTGCCTCGGCATGATTTGCGTCGAGCATGGCGATATACTCGTCGGCGGCCAGGAACCGGGGCAGGGAGACGTGGCCCCACGCGTCAATGATCTTGCGTTCCGTCTCCGGCTGCGCCTCTGTGGCGCGTGCCGGCAGAGCTCCGGTCATTGCCGCAGCAATCGACGCCTGAATGAACTCCCGCCTGCTGGTTTGCGTCATTTCAACCACCTTCTTCCGCACCCGATCTTCGCCGCAGCCAATGCCTACGATTCCGAGCCATCGTTTATGACAGGCTCTATGCCGGGACAGCGATTTCCAGCTATTGTAGAACCAGTGAATGCCGTTGAGCGGACCGCCGGAACTGGTTCCATCGTATTTACCGGAATGGGAGGACAGATGACGCGCAAAGCAGTCTTGGCGATCAATCGCAGAATCTTTGTAGGCAGCGCCTTTGCGGGCATGAGCATGCTCGGCCTCGATGCCAGGGCAGAAAAGCCCGTTACGGGCGCAACGCCCATGCGCGAATTTGGCAAGACGGGCGTGAAGCTGACCATCGTGGGCCAGGCAGGGGCGCGTCTGGCCCTGCTGCGCACCAAGGAGGCCGCGCGCGCCCAGGTGCGCCACGCCTACGATCTTGGCTTGAATTACTTTGACTGCGCCCACTCCTACTGGAATGGACATTCCGAGGAGGTTTACGGCGACGTGCTCTCGCCGGTACGGAAAGACGTGTTTATCACCACCAAGTGCACCATCAGGACCCGCAAGGAAGCCGAAGCCGAGCTCAATCTCTCGCTCGCGGCTCTCAAGACCGATCACGTCGACCTGTGGCAGATTCACGGCGTGCAGGATCGTGACGATGTCGATCGCATCTTTGCTCCCGGAGGCGCCATCGAGGCCTTCGAGAGTGCCAGGCAAGCCGGCAAATGCCGGTTCATCGGCTTTACGGGACATCACGATCCGGATGTGCACCTGGAAATGCTGAAGCGCTACGGCCAGTGGGATTCCATCCTGATGCCGCTGCACGCAGCCGACCCGGCTTACCTCAGCTTCAAGCAAAACGTCTTGCCTCACGCCGTCGATCGCGGCATAGGCATCCAAGCCATGAAGGTCTTCGGAAATGCTTTTCTGTTGCGCGTCTTAAGCGTGGAAGAGTGTCTACGCTACGCGCTCAGTTTGCCGATTTCCTGTGCGGCCGTTGGGGCCAGTACTTTCGGGCAGCTCGATGACGACGTGCGGATTGCCCAGAACTTCAAGCCCTACACGCCAGAGGAGATGCAGACGATCGAGCAGCTGGCCGTTTCCGCCGGTCCCGGCGGGCTATATGGCCCGGCGCTTGAATACTGGAAGGTTGGCGGAGTGTGGAAGTAAGCGAGCACTTTGCTTACTGCTGCAGAACGACCTGATCGCCTTCTTTCAGTCCGCTGACAAGTTCGGTGACGGAGCCGTTTGAAAGTCCAACTTTCACTGCAACTTTGCGCGTGCCGTCTTTCTGGCTTCTGTCCGGAACCTGAACCGAGGCGTTCTTCTGGCCGTCGTAGATCACGGCATTTTCCGGGACCGTCAGCACGCCCTTGTGCTCGTCCATCAGGATTTCGGCATTGGCTGTCATGTTGGCCTTCAGCTCGCCGCCGGGATTGTTGATCGACACGCGCACCTCAAACGTAGTCACGTTGTCTTTTTCCACGCCCATGGGAGCAATCTTGGTAACTTTTCCCCAGAAAAGCCGGTCGCGGAAGCTCTCCACCTTGATGCGCGCGGGCTGGCCCATGTAGACGTGCGCGATGTCCGCCTCGTCCACTTTGCCCTGCACATAAACTTCGGCGGTATCTCCTTCGGTCATCACCAGGGTGGCCGTGGAGCCGAGGATCAGGATGGAGCTGACCGCGTCCCCAATCTCTACGTCGCGGGAGAGGATAACACCGTCCATGGGAGCCTGAATCGTGGTGTAGGAGAGCTGCTCTTCGAGCTGCTTCAGGCTGGCCTGGTTTTCGAGTACCTGGGCACGGGCCTGCTTAAGTCGGGCCGAATCCACACCCACCTGTGCCTGCGAAGAATCCCGCTTGGTAAGGGCGGCCAGATAGTCCTTGTTGGCGTCATCGAGAGTCTGCCGGCTCACGATGCCGTCCTTCTGCATGGCCTGGTTGCGATCGAGCGTGGCTTTGTACATGGGCAGGTCAGGAGCAGCCGCGTTGACCTTATCCTGCTCGATATCGGCCTGGAAGGTGGAGACGTTGGCCTCGGCGGCGGCCAGTTGGGCCCGCTGCGCCTCAACCTGGGCCTCGATCTCCTGCTGATCGAGTTGGGCAAGATCCTGGCCCTTTTTCACCTCGCTGTTGATATCGACATAGAGCTTTTCGACGATTCCGGAGGCTTTGCTTTTCACCTCGACCTTGGTGATGGGCTGAATCTTGCCGGTGGCGACCACGGATTGCGCGACATCGCCGCGAGTGACCCTGGCCAGCTTGTTGGGATCGATGGATGCGCCTTTGGCCAGCCGGTCCAGAGCAAATCCGGCCACCAGCACGATTGCCACCACCCCAAAGCCCAGCCAGATCCAAAATCGTTTGTTCCTTTGTGACGCGGCCACACAATCCTCCCAGCACATTCAAGAGCGCAATGGCTCCCGGCCTGACAAGCCAACTTGTAATAAAAAAGATAATCACTCAGACGGCGGCAGCCGGAGACTGTCAACCGCTGAGCTATGTTACGCAAATCACCTCCCGCCAGTTCCGCCGGATGTCCGGAACCGAAAGGCGAACCGGTGCGTATTGATAATTGGGTGCCCTCCCCCGGACGTCTAATCTTTATGCAGAGCTTTTCCGATACTCTCGGCCAGGTTTTCCGCGCCATCATGGCCAACAAGCTGCGCAGTTTTCTGACCATGTTCGGGATTGCGTGGGGGGTTGGCTCGCTGCTGGTGCTGGTGGGCCTGGGTGAGGGTTTCCGATCAGGGCAGCACAAACAGCTGGCCAGCTTTGGCAACGACGTGGTCCTGATGAATGACGGGACCATTCCAGCCATGGCCAACCAGCACACTGACATGCGCCCCTACCAGTTCACGCTGGGCGACGAGGCTGCCGTTCGGGCGCTGCCCGAAGTGCGGGACGTGACGGCCACGCTCAACCGAACCGATCTTTACGAGGTCAGCCAATACGCCAACGCCTCCGGCCTCGTATTCGGCGTGGAGCCCAATTTTTCCGTCGTGCGCTTTGTCCCCATCGCCGAGGGCCGCTTTATCGATGCACAGGACATGGCCGAGCGCCGGCGTGTTGCCGTTTTGGGGTACAAGAGCGGCCTGCTGCTCTTCCCGGGTCGTCCCATGCTGGGCGAGACCATCACCATAAACGACATCAGCTTCACCGTTGTCGGCCGCGTGGAGACCATCAACCGCGGAAATAACGACTTCGACAACCAGAAGGTCTACATTCCGCTCACCACCATGCAGGAGCTTTTCGCGATGAAGGGGGACAACATTGCCCGCGACGCGCTGACCACCATGCAGTACCAGCCAACCACAAAGGGCGATACGTCAGCGGCCAAGCCAGCCGTCCATCGCGTCATCGCGCAGCGCCACGACTTTGACCCCTCCCTCAAAGATGCCTTCGACGAGTGGGACACCATCGAGGAAGAAAAGATGATCGGGGCAATTTTCAACGCCATGGATATTTTTCTTGGCGGAGTGGGCATTGTGACATTAGGCCTGGGGGCGGTGGGCATTATCAATATCATGCTGGTTTCAGTGACGGAGCGAACCCGGGAGATCGGTGTGCTGAAGGCGATCGGCGCTCCCAGGAGCAGCATTCTGGCGCAGTTCTTCTGGGAAGGACTGCTGTTGACGGGTATCAGCGGCCTGATCGGCATTTTGGTTTCAGCGGCGTTCATGGGCCTGCTGCAGATGCTGCTGACCGGCAAGATCCCGGGCTTCGATCCGCCCCGACTGGTGCCGTGGACGGCCGCGCTGGCGCTGGGAGTGTTGGTATTAAGTGGCATCGCCGCCGGCCTGTATCCTGCCAGCAAGGCCGCGGCAATGGATCCGATCGAAGCGCTGCGGAGGGAGTGAAAAGGCAGGGAATAGGGAATAGAGAATAGGGAACAGGGAGTTGGCAGCGAAGGGGCGGAGCGATCATGTTGAGGGACATTCTGGGTCAGGCGTGGGAGGCGATGGTCTACAACCGCCGACGTACGGCTATCACTATGATCGGCATGGCCTGGGGCATTGCCACGGTGGTGTTGCTGCTGGCCTACGGCGCCGGATTCAGCGCTGCCATCGAAAACATCTTTGCGCAATGGGGCACCAACACCATCGGATTTTTTCCGGGGCGCACCAGCGAGCAGGCTGGCGGCGACAAAGCAGGCGCGCTGGTCCGTTTTAAACTCGACGACGTCGATCGCGCCGCGAATGCGGTCCCGGGCATCTTTCGCATCTCGCCCGTGGCCTCTAAAGACGTCACCGTGCAGAACGATCTGCACACGTACACGTGGAGCGTCAGCGGCGTCCGCCCGTCCTATCAGGACATTCTGAAGCTCGATACCGATGCCGGCCGCTTCTTCAACGACGCCGAAGACCAGCAGCGCGCACACGTCTGCGTCATTGCTTCTGAGGCCAAGACCAAGCTGTTTTCCGGCAGTTGGGCGGTGGGGGAGGCTATCCGCCTGGACGGCGTCGACTTTACCATCATCGGCGTGCTCAGCCCCAAGATGGAGGAGAGCGATGACGACATCAACCGTCAGATTTACATCCCCTTCAACACCATGAGCGACCTGAAGGATACGCAATATCTTGACGGAGTGTGGTTCAGCTATCGCGGCGACAACGAACAGATCGAGAAGAGCCTTCGCGAAACCATGGCCGCCGCGCATCACTTCAAGCCGACGGACCACAACGCGATGCACGTGGCCAACCTGATGTCGCAACTCTCGCAGTTTCGCATTCTTTCGATCGCGCTGCAGGTACTGCTTTCCATGGTGGGAGCGCTGACGCTGGGCATTGCCGGGATCGGCCTGATGAACATCATGCTGGTGGCGGTGCAGCAGCGCACGCGGGAGATCGGCGTAGAGAAGGCGCTGGGCGCGCGGCGGCATCACATCCTGCTGCAGTTTCTTGCCGAGGCGATGGCCATCACCGGGGTGGGCGGTGTTTGCGGTATCGGGCTGGCCTATCTGATCTCAGCGATGGTCGGGCGCATCACGTTTTACAGCGCCATGGCCAAGAATGCAGCGGATGCGGACATCCGGCTCATCATTTCGCCCACTTCGGTGATTGTGGCCACGGTGATTCTGATCATCACGGGGCTGGTGAGCGGCATGATCCCGGCGATTCGCGCGGCCAATCTCGATCCCATTGAAGCGCTGCGCTACGAGTAGAGGGTGCGCGGCCGGGGCAGCGAACGATTCCATGGGGATCGTTCTTAAGTTCAGAACGGGCGCCCTGGACCAGGGCCTGGCGCAAATCAGGCCTGGGACGGCACCCGCACGATTGGTCGCTGCGGAGCGGACTTCGGGTCTCGAAGCACCGAATTAGCCGCTAATCGCCGCCGGCCTGGTTAACAATCCGGGAACCCGGCGCTTGCCAGTTGAAAACTTATCGTGACATGCTGATCAGGTACGCGGTACCTTTATAGTTGTGTGCAATTTGCGCACTTCAAGGAGTATTTCAATCCCCATGCCCATCCAAACCACATCCAAGATTTGGCACAACGGCAACCTCATTCCCTGGGAGCAGGCCACCATTCACGTGATGAGCCACGTGATCCACTACGGCTCAAGCGTGTTTGAGGGCATTCGCTGCTACGGGCAGCCTCACGGGTCGGCCGTCTTCCGGCTACCGGAACACATGCAACGGCTACTCGACTCCGCCAAGATTTACCGGATGGAGATCCCGTTCAGCCTCGAAGAACTGTGTGCGGGCGTGGTTGATGTGATTGAGGCCAATGGCGTTACGCCTTGTTATATTCGTCCCATCGCGATGCGCGGCTACGGCGAAATCGGGGTGAGCCCCAAGGGCTCGCCCATCGAGGTCTACATTGCCAACTTCCCGTGGGGTAAATACATCTCCGGGCACGGCGGCGCGGACGTTTGCATCTCGAGCTGGAATCGCCTGGCGCCGAACACGCTGCCGGCTCTGGCCAAGGCGGGGGCGAATTACATGAATTCGCAGCTCATCCACATGGAGGCCGAAACAAACGGTTACCAGGAAGGCATCGCGCTGGATGTAAACGGCCTGGTGAGCGAGGGATCGGGCGAGAACGTATTTGTGGTCCGCAACGGCGTGATTTACACGCCGCCCTTGTGCAACTCGGCCCTATCCGGCATCACCCGAGACTCGGTGCTGACCATCGCCCGCCACCTGGGCCTGCCGGTAACCGAGCAGTCTCTTCCGCGCGAACTGCTTTACATCGCCGACGAAGTCTTCTTCACCGGGACCGCGGCGGAAGTTTCGCCGATCCGCTCGGTCGACCGGGTGGTGATTGGCGACGGGAAACCTGGAGAGATCACGAAGAAGATTGCCGATGAATTCTTCGGCATCGCCAACGGCCTGAAACCTGACCGCTTTGGGTGGCTCACTCCAGTGAAGTCCAATGCGGCCGAGCCGGTAACAGCATAACCTGCGCAGACCGACTTGAACCGAGGGCGGCCGTTAGCGGCTGCCCTTGATTTCCTGGGCGCAAGATGCCACCCTCTCGCACAGCGCCTACCTGCAGCTGCCCTGGACCGAACAGTCGGCTTTGCCGGCTCATCAGTTCCTGTCATTCAAGAAGGACACCATGAGCGTCTAACTGACAGTGAGCGCCCGCTATACAGGGCAGATTGAGCCACGGTGGGTTGCATAGTCGTACCTTCGAGCCGAGTATCATTACATACAGTAGACTCACGATGAAGGAAGCTTGCCGCGCGTGAAACCTGACATGAGAGTTTCGTTGGCCGGACTGGAGCTGGTGAACCCGGTCATCGCCGCCAGCGGAACGTTTGGCTACGGTATCGAATTTGAAGAGATTGTGACGCTGGAACGGCTGGGGGGATTCGTCACCAAGGGAATCTCGCTGGAGCCGATGGCCGGACACGCTGCGCCGCGGATTTTGCAGACGGCAGCGGGGATGTTGAACGCAATAGGCTTGCAGAACGTGGGCGTGAAGGATTACCTGGAACGGAAGCTGCCGCCGATGAAGCGGTATCCGTTGTGCAAGGTGATCGTGAATGTCTTCGGGTACACGGTCAACGATTACATCGGGGTGATCGAGCGCCTGAACCAGGCCGAAGGCATTGCGGCCTATGAGCTGAACGTGTCCTGCCCCAATGTGCACGCCGGTGGAATGACTTTTGGCGCCGATGCCGGTTCGCTCGAATACCTGGTGGGCCGGGCAAAGGCGGCGTCAAAGAGACCGCTGATCGTCAAGCTATCGCCCAATGTGACTTCAATTGCGCACATGGCCAGAGTAGCGGCCGGAGCGGGCGCCGATGCGCTGAGCCTGGTGAACACTTTTCTGGGAATGTCGATCGATGCCGAGGAGCGGCGTCCGCGGCTGAGCAACATCACCGGCGGGTTGTCGGGACCGGCGATCAAGCCCATCGCACTGCGCATGGTATACGAAACGGCGAAGGCGGTCAGTATTCCCATCCTCGGCATGGGCGGGATTGTCACGGCGGAGGATGCGGTGGAGTTTTTGCTGGCCGGTGCTGCGGCGGTGCAGGTGGGCACAGCGAGCTACGCGGACCCACGTGCGGCGGAACGGCTGGCGCGGGAACTGGAATCCTGGTGCAAGAGCCACCAGGTGGAGCGGATCGCCAGCCTGACGGGCGCGCTGGAGATTTCGCACGGGTGAGCGGACCGGCCGGTATTTTTTCACCGGCTGAATCCCGCGATTAATCTGCGGCGACTGCCATGATCAAAACAGGCTGCGGAAAAACGATGGATTCAGGCCGAAATCCTCTAAACACCTCTCAGGTCTAAAGTTTCCCTAACAATTTGAGGCAATTGCTGCGCGCTTTGCAGAGCGCACGCCGGCGGTGCTTTGCCAGGCAGCGTTGCGATCTCGTCGAGGCGGATGCCGTGCGAGGCAGCGGTTGAACGGTGCTGGGGGTATCCAAAGTGAAGCAGTGAACTAGCTAGTGTGATGCCGCGCACAGCGAGTCGTTGTTTTTATCGATACCGTCCAGATTGTCCAGCGGCAGTTGTGATCAGGCTCACCGGAGGGTCGAATCTCCATCACAACTTCTGGGGCACGCGCACAACGAGCGAGGTAGGCATGGGTCAGTCAATTTGGCAATCGATGCAGCAGAAGGGCTACAGCCGCAGAGACTTTCTTCAGTTCTGCGCAGCGGCCGCAACGGTGGCAGGCTTTGGTCAAACCGGGGTCGCCCAGGTTGTTTCGGCCTTTGAGAAGAAGGAAAAGCCGGCCGTGGTGTGGATGCACTTTCAGGAGTGTACCTGCTGCAGCGAGTCGTTCATCCGGGCTTCGCACCCGATTGTGGCGGATGCGCTGTTGGATGTGCTGGATTTGAACTACACCGAGACGCTGATGGCGGCCTCGGGATTTCAGGCGGAAAAGAGCCTGAGTGACACGATCAAGAACAACAAGGGCAAGTACATCGTGCTGGTGGAGGGCGCCGTTCCGACGAAGGATGACGGTGTTTACTGCATGATCGGCGGCAGGACGGCGGAGTCGATTCTGCAGACGGTGGCGGCGGATGCGGCAGCGGTGGTGGCGTGGGGCAGTTGCGCGTCGAACGGATGCGTGCAGGCGGCCAAGCCAAATCCGACCGGAGCCACGCCGATTTACAAGCTGGTGAACAAGCCGGTGATCAACGTGCCCGGCTGCCCGCCGATTGCCGACGTGATGATGGGTGTGGTGACGCACCTGCTGGTGCTGGGTCAGATACCGGCGCTCGACAGCCAGGGCCGTCCCAAGGAGTTTTACGGGCGACGCGTACACGATACGTGCTATCGCCGGCCGAATTACGATGCCGGGCTTTTTGTGGAGTCGTTCGACGACGAGAACGCGCGCAAGGGGTATTGCCTTTACAAGATGGGTTGCCGCGGACCGGTCACGTACAACGCCTGCTCGGTAACAAAGTGGAACGAGGGCACCAGTTATCCGATTCAGTCGGGTCACGGGTGCATCGGCTGCAGCGAAGCGGGTTTCTGGGACAATGGCCCGTTCTACCAGCACCTGGCCTCGTTCCCCGGATTCGGAATCGAGAGCACGGCCGACACGATCGGCACGGTGGTGGGAGTAACCACGCTGGCCGGAGTTGCGGCGCACGCGGTGGTGACGAACATACGCAAGCGGCCGGTCATCGCAGAAGTACATGCTGACGACCAAAAGGAGTAGTGAGGGGATATGACACGAGTAGTCGTCGATCCAGTAACACGAATTGAGGGCCATCTGCGCATTGAGGCAGTGGTGGAAAACGGCGTCATCACAGACGCGTTCAGCGCGGGCACGATGGTACGCGGTCTCGAAAAGATTCTCATCGGCCGCGATCCTCGCGATGCCTGGGCAATTACCGAGCGGGTGTGCGGCGTGTGCACCACGGTGCACGCTCTGACCAGCGTGCGCGCGGTGGAGAATGCGCTGGGCATCACGATTCCGCCCACCGCCGAGCTTATCCGTAACATCATGATGACCACGCAGTACGTGCAGGATCACGTGATCCACTTCTATCACCTGCACGCGCTGGACTGGGTGGACATTGTAAACGCGCTGAAGGCCGACCCGAAGAAGGCCGCGGAGCTGGCGCAATCCTATTCGAAGTGGGACAAGAACACGCCTGCGTATTTTTCCGATGTGCAGGACAAGATCAAGGCCTTCGCGGCCAGCGGCCTGGGGATTTTCGCCAACGGCTACTGGGGACATCCGGCTTACAAGCTGCCGCCGGAGGTGAACCTGATCGCGGTGGCGCACTACCTTGACGCCCTGATGTGGCAGAAGGAGATCGTCAAGATTCATGCGGTGTTCGGCGGTAAGAATCCGCACCCGAATTACCTGGTGGGCGGCGTACCGTGCTCAATCAACATGAACGAAGTGGCCGCGATCAACTCCGAGCGGCTAAACCTGGTTTCAAGACTGATCAGCCAGGCCGATGAGTTTGTGAACGAGGTTTACATTCCCGATCTGCTCACCGTGGCCTCCTTTTACAAGGATTGGGCGAGTTGGGGCGGGGGATTGACGAATTACCTCAGCTACGGCGAATTCCCGACCAAAGGTTACGGGCAGCCTGAGTCGTTCAAGTATCCGCGGGGCGTGGTGCTCAATCGCGACCTGAGCACGGTGCATCCGGTGAATGCGACCGATTCCCAGGAGATCAAGGAGTACATCGCGAGTTCCTGGTACACCTACGATGGCGGAGATAAGGAAGGCATCCATCCGTGGGCCGGCGAAACAAATATCAAATATACCGGACCCAAACCTCCGTTTGAAACGCTGGAAGGATTTGAGAAGTACTCATTCCTGAAGACTCCGCGCTGGAAGGAAAATGCGATGGAGGTGGGTCCGCTGGCGAGGTTGCTGGTGGCTTATGCTTCAGGCCGCACCGATGTGCAGGAACTGGTGAAAGACACGCTGGGCAAGCTGAATGTGCCGGTGGCGGCGTTGTTCTCGACACTGGGACGGACGGCGGCGCGCGGGCTGGATGCGGCGCTGGCCATGATCTGGCTGAAGGAGTTCTTCGGCGAACTGATGGATCGCGTGAAGATCAACGAGGTTTCGACATTCAACGGCCAGTTCTGGGAGCCGAAGAGTTGGCCGCGGGAGGCGGAAGGTGTGGGCCTGACGGAGGCTCCGCGCGGCGCGCTGGCGCATTACATCAAAATCAAGAACGGCGCCATCGACAACTATCAACTGGTTGTGCCGACGACCTGGAACGGCTCGCCGCGGGATGCCAAGGGGCAGCGCTCGTCGTTTGAGCAGGCGCTGATCGGGACGCCGGTGGCCAACCTGGAACAGCCGGTGGAGATTATTCGCACCATTCATTCCTTTGACCCGTGCCTGGCCTGCGCAGTACATCTGTATGATCCGCAGGGCAAGCACCTTCACCAGATTTCTTTCGAGTAGCCCTATGAGCGCAACGAGCAGAACAATGCAGGCAAATCGGCAGCGTCCCGTCGAATACCGGCGGGTGTATGTGTGGGAACTGCCTGTACGCGTTTATCACTGGATCAACGCGGTGGCGCTGGTGGCGCTGTGCATCACCGGCTACTTGATCGGCGCCCCCATCCGCGCCTTCTACGCGGCCGAGGCGTATCAACAATACTGGTTCGGTTGGGTGCGGTTCATCCACTTCGTGGCCGCATTCGTGTACGTGTTCAACTTCCTGGCGAGGCTTTACTGGGGATTTGTTGGCAACAAGTACGCGAGGTGGAACGCTTTTTTCCCGTTCAAGCGCTTGCAGCGGCAGGAGATTGTGGATGTAATCAAGGCCGACGTGCTGGAGACCAAGATGCATGGTCCCATCTCGACGGGCCACAACGCGCTGGCCGGCCTGATCTACTTCGGCACTTTCCTGGCATTTGTTTTTCAGACTATTACCGGCTTCGCTCTCTACTCCAGCATGAGCAATTCGTGGCTTCCGCAGATGTTCAATTGGATTGTTCCCCTGATGGGCGGCGAATTTGGGGTGCGCTTCTGGCATCACACGTTCCTGTGGTTCTTTGTCACCTTTGTAATCATTCACGTTTATCTGGCCTTCTATCACGACTACATCGAGGGGCGCGGCACGGTATCCTCGATCATAGGCGGATGGAAGTTTGACCGGGAGAAGCGTGCAAAGTAGCGAAAAGAAGACACTGGTACTGGGCCTGGGCAACATCCTGATGGGCGACGAAGGCGTCGGCGTTTATGTAGTCAGGGCGCTCGAAAAGCATCATCTTCCGGCCGGGGTGGAGTGCTTGGACGGCGGGACGGGCGGTTTCACACTGCTGGAGCCGCTGGAAAACGCCGATCGCATTATTCTTGTCGACGCGGCATCGGACGGCAATCCGATCGGCACCGTCACCCGCACCACGCCGCGCTTCTCGCGCGACTACCCACGCACGCTGACGGCTCACGATGTGGGCATGAAAGACCTGCTGGACATGTTCTACATCCAGGGCGGCCAGCACGAGATTGTTCTCTACGCCATCACCATCGATCCCCAGCAGCCGATTCGGATGAACCTTTCGGCCGGAGGAGAACAATCCGCGGCTGTGGCCGTGGAACTAATCCTGGAGGAGCTTGGCGGCGAGACTGCAGACGCCTGATTTTTCAGGGCATTTGCGTTTCTCTCCGCTCGCAGTTATTATGCGTTCTATGGACGTAAAGACCTGTTGTCGCTGCTGTACGCTCTTTTGCGCGCGCAGGTGACCTGGGTCTAAGAGTCCTATCGTAACAACCACGGTTTCCGAATGCCCGCGTTGCAGCTAAGCTGACGCGGGCTTTCTATTTCTACAGGAAAAGGGAAAAATGACTGAAGCGGTTCTGATAAAGGAAACGAAAGCCCAGCGGATAGAGCGTCTTAAGCGTGAAAAGAATCCGTGGGAGGCCTTTGACGAGGTGCGTGCATTCGCGCGTGCGGGCCGCAGCAGCGTGGTCCCCGATTGGGCCTCAGCCTACTTTAAATGGTGGGGCATCTACACCCAGGGAGACGGGGTGGGAGCGACGGGCGGCAAGGGCGGCGAGGGCCTCACGTCCGAGTGGTTCATGATGCGCATCGGCATTCCCAACGGGATCGTCTCGGCCAGCCAGCTTAGGACCATCGGTGGAATTGCGCGGAAATTCGGCAGGAATCTGGCCGACATCACGGTGCGGCAGAACATCCAGCTCCATTGGCTGACGATTGAATCGCTGCCCGAAGTGGTGGAAGCGCTGGACGCGATCGGGCTCTCGCCGAAGGGCGCGTGCGGCGACGTGGTGCGCAACGTGACAGGCTGCCCGCTGGCCGGAGTGGCGGCTGACGAATGGATCGATGCGTCCGGGATCGCGCAGGACATTGCGAAGCTGCTGACGGCGAATGCGGAGTTTTACAACCTGCCCCGCAAGTTCAAAATCTCGGCTACCGGCTGCCCGTCGTGGTGCACCTATCCTGAGATCAACGATGTCGGCCTGACGCCGGCCAGGCGCGACGGAGAGGCGGGCTACTCGCTGCGCGTGGGTGGAGGGTTGTCAAACGAGCCGCACTTGGCAGTGCGGCTGGATGCGTTTGTGCGTCCCGGCGAAGCGGTTGAGGTGGTGCGCGCGGTGACTGAGATCTTCCGCGACCAGCAGGGATTGCGCGAGAGCCGCGATCATGCGCGTCTCAAGTACCTTTTCATGCGGGAGGGATGGACGGCCGAGAGCTTTCTCGATGAGCTGAATCGGAGGCTGGGCTTCAGGTTGGCGCCGGGCGTGTCGGAGCAGGTGCCTGAGGACATTCTGCGCGACCACACGGGCATTCACCCGCAGCGGCAGCCGGGACTGTGCTATGTTGGCGCTTCAGTGCTACGCGGCCGGATAACCGGCGAGCAATTGAAAGCCACGGCGGAACTGGCTGAGCAGTTTGGCAGCGGAGCGTTGCGCGCCACTGTCTCACAGAACCTGGTGATTATCGACGTGCCGAAGGCGAAGGCCGGCGAGTTGGCGCGCGAACTGGGGCAGATCGGGCTCCATGTGGAGGGTTCCGCCTTCTGGCGCGGAGCCATTGCCTGTACCGGCACCGAGTTCTGCAAACTGGCCATTGCAGAGACCAAGGGTTTTACGCGCTGGCTTGTGGACGAGCTCGAAGAGCGGCTGCCGCAGTTTGACCAGCAACTGAAACTGCACGTGGCGGGCTGCCCCAACGGCTGCGGCCAGCACTGGATTGCCGATATTGGCTTGGAAGGCAAGAAGATCAAGCACGAGGGCAAGCTGACCGACGCGTTCTACTTTTGCCTGGGCGGAGCGGTTGGCGATCAAGCGGGTGTGGCGCGACCAGTGGGCTATCGCTGCGCGGCGCCGCTGGTTCCGGAGGCCATCGAGCGGCTGCTGCGCAATTATCTGGCTGGACGCGGACCGGCGGAGAACCTGCGCGCGTGGTTTGCACGCCATTCCAACGACGAGCTTCGCGCGCAGCTTGCGGGTGAGATTCTCACCGAGGTTGAACGCGACGTGCCGTCGGGGCGCGTGCCGCACGGCGTGGCGGAGTGATCGAAAAAGCAGGGAATAGGGAATAGGGAAAAAGGGAGTAGAAATTGCAAACGGCCGGGAATTACGCGATGAGCTTGTTGCCGATATTTTTGAAACTCGAAGGACGCAGGTGCCTGTTGGTTGGCGCAGGCAACGTTGCGCTCGACAAGATTCAGAGCCTGCTCAAGACCGGGCTTCTGCTTCGCGTCGTCGCGCCGGAAGCGCACCCTGAGGTTCGGCAGTTGGCCGCTGAAGGCAGGATCGAGTGGTCCGAGCGCCGTTTCGAACTCTCCGAACTCGATGGCAATTATCTGGTCATCGCCGCCACCGATTCGCCCGAAGTGAACGCAGCCGTTTACCGGGGAGCCGTCGAACGGGGCATTCTCTGCAACAGCGTCGACGACATTCCCAATTGCGATTTCTTTTTTGGCTCGGTGGTCAGGCGCGGCGACCTGCAGATCGCCATCTCGACCGCCGGAGAAAGCCCCGCCTTCGCACAACACCTGCAGCGCGAGCTCGACAAGCTACTGCCCGAAGATCTTGGCTCGTGGCTTGAAGATCTTGGCCAACTGCGCCGCGAGATTCTCAAGACGCTTCCGCGCAGCGATGACCGAAAACTGTTGTTGCATCAACTGGCCCGGCGTCCGGTGTTCTCATCCAATTCCAGCGAGACAATCCCCGCTCCCCTTGAGCCGGATTTGTATGAGATTGCGGAAGGCCTGAGTGTTTCCGCGCAAACGGTTTATCTGGTAGGCGCCGGTCCGGGCGATCCCGATCTGCTCACCGTGAAGGCGCTGCGGCTGATTAAGAGCGCCGAGGTGATTCTGCACGACGACCTGGTTCCTGAGGCCATTCTCGAACTGGCTTCGACGCGCGCTGAAATTGTGAACGTGGGCAAGCGCTGCGGCATGAAGACCATTACCCAGGACGAGATCAACGCACTGATGGCCGAGCATGCGCGCGCGGGCCGTAGTGTCGTCCGCCTCAAGAGCGGCGACCCGCTCCTGTTTGGCCGCGCGGCGGAGGAAATGGCTGCGCTGGCGGAGGCGGAAGTTCCGTTCGAAGTGGTTCCGGGTGTATCGGCTGCGTTTGCGGCGGCGGCGGCTATCGGCTGCTCGCTGACGGACCGCAACTGGGCATCGAGCGTGATTTTTTCCACAGGCCACCACGCGCAGTCGCACAATCGAGATCCGTTGCCGGAACTGGAGGATGCGACCCGCGTGGTGTACATGCCCGGCTGCGATCTGACGTTGCTGGCGCAGGAGTGGCTCCAGCAAGGCCTTCCGGCGGATTTTCCCTGCGCTTTGGTATCCCGCGCAGCGCAGCCTGGCCAGCAAGTTCGATGTACGACACTTGGTGCCCTCGGCGAAGCCGCGCCCACCCTCGCACCCAGTCTGCTTATTGCCGGCTGGGCGGTTCGAGAGGTCGCTGCCGCGAACGAAGTGGCAACAGACCGGATTCCAGCCAGAACCTGACGTTCCAATCCAACCTACGGAGAATCGACATGCCGGAAACCACCGCAACTCGGCGCGGTCTCTCGCTCGACGTCTATGCCGTCGTGCTTGCCCTCGCCCTTGCTCTGCTTGTGCGCTTTAACTTGATACCCGCCATCAAGTGGTGAGCGGAAGAGACCGTCGGAGACCGTCAAACAAAACCGGAACCTGCAAGGAGAACTCAATGGCCACCAGCTTCACCCCGACTCGCGCCGTCGGTCTGGGCGCCACAGGCAGCCTCGTCCGCCGCACATTGTCTCTCATTCCCGGCCTCCTGTTGCTCACCGTGGTGGGCTATGGCGGGAAGGTCATCGAACAATCCATCGCGGCCTATACCAAGGGTCACCACATCACCTTTCCCAACATTGAATACGTCCTGTGGGCGATCGTGATTGGACTGCTCATTGCCAACACCGTTGGCGTGCCGCGCGTTTTTCAGGCCGGCGTGGCCACTTACGAATTCTGGCTGAAGGCCGGCATCGTGTTGCTTGGGTCGCGTTTCCTGCTCGGAGACGTTCTCCACCTGGGAGGCATTTCGTTGCTGCTGGTGGCCATCGCACTCAGCCTTTCGCTTGGCTTCATGCATTTGCTCGGGCGCATATTCAAACTCAAGCCCAAACTGACTTCGCTGCTGGCGATCGGGTCCGCCATTTGCGGAGTCTCGGCTATCATCGCAGCCAAACCGGCGATTGGCGCAGACGATGAAGACACGTCTTATGCCATCGCCGCCATTCTTGCGCTCGGCGCTATTTCGCTCTTCACTTTTCCGCTCATCGGCCATTCGCTTCACCTCAGCGACAAGGCCTACGGTCTCTGGGCAGGCCTGGCTGTGGACAACACAGCCGAGGCCACGGCGGCCGGTGCGCTCTACTCTGACGCAGCCGGCAAGGTGGCGGTGCTGGCCAAGACCAGCCGCAACGCGCTGATCGGATTTATTGTGCTTGCGTATGCCATTTACTGGTCCTCAAGAGGCGAGGCCCAGGCCATTGGGAACAAAGCTGCATTTCTGTGGCGCAAATTCCCCAAGTTCGTTCTGGGATTCCTGTTGATCTCGCTGCTTGCCACCGCAGGATTCTTTACCAAGCCGCAACTTCTCAGCGTCGCAAACCTCTCCCGCTGGGCATTCCTGCTGACATTCGCGGGCGTGGGTCTGCGCACCAACCTGCGCGAACTCGGGAAACAAGGGTGGAGACCGTTCGCCGTGGGAGCGATCGGCGAGGTGTTTATCGCCCTGGTGACGCTGGGACTGGTCTTCGGCGCGGACCGCTATCTGCACCTTTAGGTGGTGGTGCGTCCGAGGAGCCGGAGCCAGCCTGACTTCAGGCGTCCGCGGCGCGGGCCCCTGCCGCAGTTGCCGGAGTAACGCGTGCGACCCTGTGCGCGGAAAAGTTGTCGTTGCCAAGCTCCAAACTGATAACCTAAGACCATGAAATTCGGGGTTTTGGTCTTTCCCGGCTCGAATTGCGACCACGACACATACAACGTGATTGCCGAAGTGGCTCACCAGCCGGTCACCTTTCTCTGGCATGACTCTGAAGACCTCGAGGGCGTGGATGCGGTCCTGGTTCCCGGCGGGTTTGCCTACGGCGATTACCTGCGCACCGGCGCCATTGCTCGCTTCTCTCCCGTCATGCAATCGGTGAAGAGATTTGCGGCGGGCGGAGGGCTGGTGCTCGGCATCTGCAACGGGTTTCAGATCCTGACCGAGGCGGGATTGCTGCCCGGCGCGCTGATGCGCAATTCGGGGCTCAAATACATCTGCAGGCCGGTTCATCTACGCGTAGAAACTGCCGATAGTCCATTCACGAGCCAACTGGCCAAAGGCGAAGTGCTGCAACTTCCGATCGGGCACATGGAGGGGAATTATTTTTGCGAGCCTGGCGAGTTGGAGAAACTGGAAGCGGAGGATCGAATCGCCTTCCGGTACGCAACGCCGCGCGGAGAGATTACGAAAGAGGCCAATCCCAATGGCTCCCTGAGCAATATTGCGGGCATTTTGAACGAGAGCCGAAACGTTTTGGGAATGATGCCGCACCCGGACCGGTCAAGCGAATTGTTGCTGGGCTCGGCGGACGGCTGGAAGATATTTGCCTCGATGGTTGAGGCTTTGGCGGCACGGTAGAGGCTCCAGCGCGGGCCATTGAAAGCGAATTCATGATCGATATACATCAACATCTGATTTACGGGGTCGACGACGGGTCAACGGACCTGGAAACATCGCTGGCCATGGCGCACGAGGCGGCCAGCGAAGGCGTGACGCATATTGTGTGCACGCCGCACGCAAACGAGCAATATCCTTACCGAACCGAAATCATCCATGAGCGCCTGGCAGAACTGCGCGAGAATCTCGATGGAGCGATCGAGCTGGGCCTGGGCTGCGATTTTCACCTTTGCGCGGAGAACATATTTGCCGCGCTTGCCGACCCGCTAAGCTTCTCCATCAACGGCAAGGGATACCTGTTGATCGAATTCCCCAACATGACCATTGCGCCGCAGCTGGCCGATGCGATGTACCGGCTGCAGTCGGCGGGGTACACGCTGATCGTGACGCACCCGGAGCGGTATCCGGCGGTGCAGGCCCATCCCGAGCTGCTGGCCGACTGGATGCGGACGGGATGTCTTATTCAGGTGACCGCGAACGCATTATACGGACGGTCGGGGAAGGTTGCGGAGGCGCTGGCGAACGAGCTGCTCGATCGCGACTGGATCCACTTTCTGGCCACTGACGCGCACCGCATGAAATGGCGGCCGCCGCATCTGAAGAAGGCCTACGACTATGTTCGGGAACGTGCCGGTGAAGAGACGGCGCGGCGACTTTGCGTAACGAATCCGCGGGCGGCGTTTGAAGGCGCCGAATGGCCAGTGCAGCCGATTCCCAAAGGCCTGTGGGACCATATTCCGTTGCGATTCGAGGCGAAGCGTTACCGGAGCAAGCCAACGCCGGAACAGCTGAGGAACGGCGAAGGCGGCGGCTGGCCCGATCCGCCTCGGGCCGGCTTGCGCGGCTTGTGGGATCGCCTGGTGCGGGGTAGCTGAGGCCTGTCCGCTAGGAAAGTCCCAGACCGCCGTCGACGGCCAGAATCTGGCCGGTAATGAATCCAGGGCCAGTAGCAAAGAACAGCACCGCCTGTGCGACATCTTCTCCAGCACCGTTGCGACGCATGGGCGTGCGGGATGCGAACCGCGCGGCATCGGCGTCTTCCTGACGGTCGAGCTGAATCCACCCCGGAGCCACACAGTTGACGCTGACCTCAGGAGCAAAAGCCTTGGCCATGGCTTTGGTGAGCATGTGCAAAGCAGCCTTGGAACTGGAGTAATGCGCGTGTCCGGCCCAGGGGTGCATGCCGCCCAGGGAACCGATGTTGATGATTCTTCCCTGAACTGCGCGCAGGTGTGTGAGAGCCTCACGCGCCAGCAGGAAGGGACCGCGGGTATTGGTTTCGAAGACTGCATCCCACTGGTCCAGGCTGAGGCTTTCAAGCGGCGCTGACGCAAAGATGGCGGCGTTATTGACGAGGATGTCGAGCCGTCCGAATGCGGTGACGGTGCTGTCGATTGCAAGCCGGGCCGAGGCTTCGGAACGCACGTCGCACTCTATCGCCAGGGCGCGGCAGCCGAGGGCTGCGATGTCGCTCGCGGTTTGGTCCGCTGCGGCGTGGGAGGTGCGGTAAGTAATGGCTACATCGGCGCCGGCACGGGCCAGCGCGAGCGCGATTTCGCGGCCGATGCGGTGCGCGGCTCCGGTCACCAGTGCCGATTTGCCGCCAAGCAGAGAGGTTGGCATATCAGCTCAAAACAAGAAGGGAAGGCGCTTCGCCCCGCAGACTCACTGGGTCTGGGCCTGATTGGGATTCGGTGTGGGTTGCGCGGCGGGTGGAGTCGTGTTGGTCTGACTCCCGGCGCCCTTATCGCCGGGTGCGGACGGAGCAGGATTTTGGGGTGGGGGTGTTGATTTACCCGCGCCGGAGCCGCTGCCTGAATTCGCGGCTGCGCCGGTGTCCTTGTAGATTGAGTACTGCTGGCCGGGGCGTTTGAGGCGGATTTCCATGGACATTTCTGACTTGTCAACCTTGTAATCCTGCCCAAAAGTCTGGAAGCCGTTGGCGATAACCTGCATGCGCACCGTGTCGCCGATGGGCAGTACGTCGATGATTGCCTTCCCATCCTCGTTGGTCTTCAACTCCAGTACGCCTTTGTCCTTATCGCCCTCCATGGGGTGGAAGATGACGGCGGCACCCTCGATGGGTTTTCCGTTTGAATCACGCAGAATGGTGATTTCAATGCGCGCAGATGGCGGTGGAACCTTGTATTTGCGACCCCATTTGGAACTGTCCTGCTGGGCTCGAAGACCGGTCGCGCTGACAACGAGGATGAGGACGGCCACAAAGGCGCTGAGTCGAAGGCAAGAGCGGCGAAGCATGCGTACCATTATAGCGGCTATGAGGCGCGGATGGACGAGTGTGGACAGCAGAAGGTAGCGGGTGGGGCAAATTCACCAGGGAAATGGTTATTTATTAAGGACTCACACTCTGTGAGTCAAATACACTCATATATTGCCGTTCGGCCTCTTGACAAAGTACAGTAGCCTCTCCTATCGTTAGCAATTGGAAGGCGAGAGTGCCAAACTCCTTCGGCAGAAGATCGTTGGAAAGTTGGCGGGTCGCTGGGCGGGCGCTGTCCCGCAGTGTTCCGAATGTCTATCAAAACCACTCAAAACCCGCGTATCGGGCTCAACCCGGCACGCGCGTGAAGGAGAAGCGAAGCAATGGCAGCAACATCTGTAGCGACTACGTTTACACCGCTTCATGACCGCATCCTGGTCCGCCGCCTGGAAGAGGGCGAGACCATCCGCGGAGGCATCATCATTCCCGACAGCGCCAAGGAGAAGCCTCAGGAGGGCGAAGTGATCTCTGTAGGCAAGGGCAAGTCGAATGACGAAGGCAAGGTGTTTCCTCTGGATGTAAAGGCAGGGGACAAGATCCTGTTCGGGAAGTACTCCGGCACCGAGATCAAGATCGACGGTGAAGAGTTTCTGATCATGCGCGAGGAAGAAGTTCTGGGCATCGTGAGGAAGTAACGTTTTCACTGACAACTGATTTAAGGAGAGTTTGAGATATGGCAAAGCAAATTCTGTACGGTGAAGAGTCCCGTCAGGCAATTCTGCGCGGCGTGAACACGCTGGCGGACGCGGTGAAGGCGACGCTCGGGCCCAAGGGCCGGAACGTGGTCATCGAGAAGAAGTTTGGCTCGCCCACCATCACCAAGGACGGCGTGACGGTGGCCAAGGAAATCGATTTGAAGGATCCGATGGAGAACGTGGGCGCGCAGTTGGTTCGCGAAGTTGCCTCGAAGACTAGCGACGTGGCCGGCGACGGGACTACGACTGCCACGGTGCTGGCGCAGGCGATCTTCCGCGAGGGCGTGAAGACGGTCGCGGCCGGAGCGAATCCGACGGCGCTGAAGCGCGGCATCGAGAAGGCGGTTACGGTGATTATCGGCTCGCGGGACAAGGACGGTGTGTGGACCGAGGGCGGATCGCTGGGCAAGCTTTCAAAGCCCGTGGACGAGAGCGCGGTGGCCCAGGTGGGCGCCATCTCGGCCAACGGCGACAAGGAGATCGGCGACATCATTGCCGGCGCGATGAAGGTGGTGGGCAAGGACGGCGTGATCACAATTGAGGAATCGAAGACGGGCCACACGTTCCTGGAAACGGTTGACGGCATGCAGTTCGATCGCGGCTATCTGAGCCCGTATTTCGTCACCGACTCGGAGCGCATGGAAGCGGTGCTCGAAGATCCCTACATTCTGATCTACGAAAAGAAGATCAGCAACATGAAGGACGTGCTGCCTCTGCTGGAGCAAGTGGCCCGCGGCGGCAAGCCGCTGTTGATTATTGCGGAAGACGTTGAAGGCGAGGCGCTGGCCACCCTGGTGGTCAACAAGCTGCGCGGCACGCTGAATGTTGCGTCCGTCAAGGCTCCTGGCTTCGGCGACCGCCGCAAGGCTATTCTGGGCGACATTGCCATACTTACCGGCGGCAAGGCGATTACCGAGGATCTGGGCATCAAGCTGGAAGGCGTGAAGCTCGAGGACCTGGGCAGCGCGAAGCGCGTGACCATCGACAAGGACAACACGACCATCGTGGACGGGGCAGGAAAGAGCTCGGACATCGAAGGCCGGGTGAGGGAGATCCGCGCGCAGATCGAGAAGACCACCTCGGACTACGACAAGGAAAAACTGCAGGAGCGGCTGGCCAAGCTGGTGGGCGGTGTTGCCATCATCAAGGTTGGCGCGGCGACCGAGACCGAGCTGAAGGAGAAGAAGGCTCGCGTTGAGGATGCGCTGCACGCTACCCGTGCGGCGGTCGAGGAAGGCATCGTTCCGGGCGGCGGCGTGGCCCTGGTTCGCGCCATTCCTTCGGTTGACGAGCTGATCAAGACCCTTGAGGGCGACGAGAAGATCGGCGCGCAGATTGTTCGCCGCTCGCTCGAAGAGCCGCTGCGTCAGATCGTAGCCAATGCCGGCGAAGAGGGCGCTGTGGTGGTAGCCAAGGTGCTGGAGTCGAAGGAAGCGCACTACGGGTACAACGCTCTTACCGGCAAGTTCGAGGACCTGGTGAAGGCCGGCGTCATCGATCCCACCAAGGTGACGCGGACGGCGCTGCAGAACGCAGCTTCGATCGCGGCGCTGCTGCTGACCACCGAAGCGCTGGTGGTCGAAATTCCGGAGCAGAAGGCGGCTCCGGCAGGCGGCGGCCACGGCGGCGGCATGGACGGCATGTACTAAAGACAGTGGTCAGTGATCAGAGAAATCAAAAACGCTCTCTGATGGCTGGCGCTAAGTCACTTAGGCAAAAACGAAAAGGCCTCTGGCTTCGGCTGGGGGCCTTTTTGCGCCTGGGTAGTGTTTTTTGGCGCAGAATCGACAGGCGCGGGGCGTGTGGAGCTCGCGGGGCCGAATCGACTGAGTTTTATCCAAGGCGAAACAGGAGAGATTATCTGGTTCAGTTTGCCGCTCTCATCGGGCTGGAAAGCGCGACTGGGGCATTGGGCACGGGCTGCGGCCGCATGGGGCGCAACCAGCCGGCGGCGAGCCATGATGCGGGGATGGAAAACGCCGACCAACCGCAATCCAGACAGACGTGCACATCGGGTGGAGGTGTCATGGCGGATGGCTCAAGACACGCGGCCTGTCCCGGTAGAGGCGAATCTCCGCCGGGATGATGGATATTTCGTTCGATTGGCACTTCGGGCAGGTCATGAAATACACCTCAAGAACTCCCTTGGATGAAATTGATTCAATTGTCAAACCCAGGGAATGCCTCACTGTAGCGGGATGAAAAGGTGGTTTTCAACAGGTAATCGAAGTAGTACTTACTAAAGTAACATGGAATTGCCGGGATTCAGACCCGATGCCCATATTGGGAAGGTCGTTTCCTGAACGTAATTCCTGATGCGCTGCAAAAGAAAACGCGGCGACCGAAGCCGCCGCGTTTGGAGGGACCGCCGCACAGAATGGGGCCGGTCAGTAGGTGAAGTGGAAGCCCATGGTGACGATGCGGTTGCTTCCGATGGTGTTGTAGACAGAGCCGAAGTTGGCTGCATTGTTTGGGCAGCCTGTCGGCGTGGCGTAGGATGCTCCCGGGAAGCAGGTGCCTGTACCCAGGGGGATGGTGGTGGGAACGGTCAGGTTCTTGCCCGATCCCTGCGTGTAGGGCAACTGATCCAGATTGTGCAGCGCGGATTGCTGATCCACGGGGTTGCTGCTGGTCACGATCTGGCCGTAGTTGACGTAGTAGTACTTGCCGGGGATGCAGTTGTAGTAATCGTTCTCTGCCTGGATGGTAGCCGAGGTGGAGCAGGCAGAGTTTTGGCGAATCTGGCCCTGGTTGCTGGGTACGTCCAGACTGGTGGTATTGGTTACGTTGAAGACGTTGAACTCATATTGGAAGCTGTACTTTTCCCTCATGTGGATGGACTTGCGCAGGGAGAGGTTGAGCTGTTTCTGCGCCGATTGACGGAAGATGTTGCGTTGCGGGGGCGCGAAGGCAGTCTCGTAAATATCCTGCGGATCGCTGCCTGTGGAGATGGGGACGCCCATTTGTCCCGGCTGAATGTAGTTGATGGCAATCTCGGTGGGATCGATGTAGGGGATATAGCTGCCGCCGGCGCCACGGGTAGCACCCTTGTTGCCGGTCAGTTCCTTTTTAACGTTGGACGGATCCTTGACTCCGAGGATGGGGTTCATGAGAGTGGGATAGTCGCCGAAGTTAATGCTGCCGACGGCGCCGTAAAATTCATAGAGCGAATAGGGTTCGCCGCTTTGCAGTGTAACGATCCCATTCAGATTCCAGTCGTTGACGAATTGCGCGGACAGGGAGTGCGGCGCGGCAGTGTTGGGAACCGATGCCTGGAAGTAGGCGGTAAAGACGTTGGTGCGGTCGTAGTCGGACGACGCCCAGGAGTTCCGCAGATTGTTGGGATTGTCGCCGGTGAAAAACAGCCCGAGGTCGCTCTGGTCGTCGAGAGTATGGCTCCAGGTGTAGCTGGCGCC